>WBZO01002045.1_pt1 | contig 28043 bp, 30 predicted proteins | sample 5204261 | NCBI WGS metagenome assembly WBZO01 (sample SAMN12412400, study PRJNA552823) | activated sludge metagenome | isolation source: activated sludge from anammox sidestream of wastewater treatment plant... | place: USA: North Carolina | collected 2017-09
CGCAGGCAGGATGGCGGGCCGCCTGCGTGGAGACGAAGCGCGAGACGGCCGCCGCCGGAGCGGCGGCGAGGGCGACGAAGCGGGAAACGAAGGTTTGGCCCGGCGCTTGGGTGGCAACCTGTTCGGTAGCGCGGCTCGGTTCTGGTTGCAAGAAACGCGAGCCGGTCACTTTCCCCGCCTGGGGGGCTCTGGCCCCTCCCTGCGAAGGCGTTCCTGTTCGCGGCGCTCGGCTTCGATGCGCTCGCGGAGCCGCTCGGCGGTCTCCTGCTCCTTGAGGTAGCGTTCCCGTTCCTGCTCGAAGCGGGATTTCTGCTCACGGCGCTGCTGCTCGTGTTTTTCGCGGAGGGCGGCGATTTCCTCTTCCTTGTCCTGACGGAGAAGCAGGATTTGCGCTTCGCGCTCCTTCGCCTGCCGCGCCCGCAGTTGCTCCCATGCTTGCTTGCGGGCCTCGGTCTGCTCGGCGGCCAGTTTCGGGTTGAGGCGGCGCTGAACCGCGTCGATGAACCCTTCGATGCCGCTGCGCTGGGCCTGAAGGTCGCGCTGCAGACGGTCGCGCTCGGCTTGCTGGAGGGCATTCAGGTGGCCGAGTTTCTCTTCGAGCGCCAGGTCGAGGACATGGCGGAGCTGCGTCAGTTCGGCCGCCTGCCAGTTGACGAGCTTGGCTTCGTCCTGAGACTGGCGTTCGCGGAGCGCCTTCTCGACGACGGGGTCGAGGGTCTTGGGGATAGCCGGGCCCGCTGGCTCTGCCGGCGGGACGGCGGACAGCTCGGGGACGAACTTCGAGGCGGGCTGCTGCTGCGCGGGGGCGGGCGGGGCGGGCTCCGGTTGGGGCGCGGGTTTCAGCGCATCCTTGCGCGCAGCTTCCCGCTGGACGGCCATGTCGGCCTGGCGGGCCTTGGCCTGTTCGATATCGGGCAGGCTGGCCAGCGGCACCGCCGCCATGAAGCTCTCAAGTTCCTTCTTCTTAAGGCCAAGCTGGCGGGTAAGGGCGGCGTGGCCGCCCTCGGCGTCCACTACCAGATAGCCGCGGTCGCCTTTGGCGAGAAGGTATCCGGCGTCCTCAAGGGCAGCCTTGAAAGCGGGGCCGGTGTCAGCGGCGGCATAGAGCGCCTTGATTTCGGCTTTCTGGGCCTTCGGGTCGGTACCGCTGCGGGCTGCCTGCTGCGCCTCGTCCTGATCGAAGGCCGCCTTGGGAAACTCCGGCTGCTGTTCGCGGTCACGCTTGGCGTGCTTGCCGGGGACGAATTCATGCCCGAACTCGCGTTCCATCCGGTGGCTGGCGCGCTCGTGCTTGACGTAGTTGAAGCTGTCGTCCCACATCTTGAGGGTGTCGGCGTCGGCCCGCTGGAAGACAACATGGGCGTGCGGCCGGCCGTTGCCTTCGTGGACAACGATGGCGCGGGGGTGGTCTTTCATGCCGAGTTCCTCGGCCAGAATCTGCGCGGCCTTGCGCCACTGGTCGGGCGTCATGGCATAGGCGGCCTCGGGGGAAATCTGGGCGTGATAGAGGGTCTTTTCCCCGCGGGTGGCCTCGCCGACGGCGTGCCACGAGAGGAACGCCTTGCGGAGGTCGCCGCTGCCGTCCCACAGGTCAATCAGCGTGGCGCGTTCTTCCGGCCGCATCAGGTAAGCGGCGAGTTGCGCGGGGCCGGAACGTGCCTTGCCTTTGACAATCATTTGCGGGCGGGGATGAACCGGGATGAAGGCGGCTGCGCCGCCGGGGTTTTGGCTTCAGGAGCCAGACCGAGCGCTTCGAGCAGGCTGTCGCGGATCTCCGCCCACTCGCCGAGGGCGGCGCGGAAATCCGCCTCCAGCCCTTGCGCCCCGTGGGCGTTGAGCTGGTAGGCGATCTGGTTCATGTTGCTGCCGTACTTGCCGAGCTGGGCAAGCACCTGGCGCAGGAGAACCGCGTCAGCGGGGAGCCGCTTCTGGGCGCGGGGGCCGGTGCTGCCGGTAGCGGCGGCGCGAAGATAGGCGGCGACACTCAGACCGGCCGCGTCGGCTTTGGCGGCAATGGCGTTGAACTCGGCGGCCGTGCAGCGGAGTTTGATTTGGGCGTCGCGCTGGCGCTTTTCGCTTTTCTTGCGGGGGGTGGTTTCGTTGCTCATGGCAGACTCCGGGCTCTTCGGGCTGCCGGTAGCGGACGGGCTTTTACAGCCCCGCTCATGACATGCGGGCTCCGGATGTTCCCGCATGGACAAGGGGTCGAGCCCCTTCCCTTGGCACGCGGCAAACGAACCGCGCGGGGTGGTCGCAGGAGGCACAGCCTCCCGTCAGGGTGTCGGGGCACGAAGGCCCTGACGAGTGGTTTCCAAAGGGCGCGATAGCCCTTGGTGGGTTCCGAGGGCAAAGCCCTGGCCTGGGTTCTCAGGGGCACGGAGGCCCTTGAGCGGTGTCGCAGAGGCAGAGCCTCCGCACAGGGTGCATGGGGTGGGAAACCCCTGCTCGGGAGGGATGCAACGGGAGGGCGAAGCGCCACCCTTGCCAAGCCGAGCGCCCCTTGGGGCGCGGTGGACGGGTACCCCGTCCATGGCTTGCAATCATCACCAAGCATACGATTATGGTAACGGATTTTGCGGGGGAAGTGGTTAATTCGGGCAATGTCATGGGGTTGCTCGATACCCCATCGCCACGAGAGCCGCGCTGCCCTTACGTTACGCCGAATCAGCTTCAGGATTGGTTAACGGGCGGCGGTGAGGACATCCTTCGCCTCGCTGAGCATTTGCGCCAGACGGTTCGAACCGCCGATGTCCGGATGGACTTTCTGCATCAGCCGCTTCCATGCGGCGTGGATTTCTTCCGGGGTCGCGCCTTCCGTCAGACCGAGAATAGCGAGGGCGTCCTCCCGGCTCATCTTGCCGTTCTGGGGTTGCTGGGGCGGCTTCTTCCGGTAGTACGGGTTTTCGTCATAGGCCAGCGGCGGCTGCCAGTACAGGTGCGGGTATTTTTCTTTCAGGTGGGCGAAGGCGTCCGGCAGCCCCCAGTAATCGACGGGGCGCAGGTAGTGCGGATGGTCGATCGGGTTTAGGACGATGGCCACGTCGCGGCCGAGGTTCATGATTTCGTCCGGCATGAGGAGCGGGCGGCCGGTCTCCCCGTAGTTGACGCTCTCGCTCTGCCCTGCCCCGCCTGGCCCCTCGTTGTGGGATTGCCCTACACCCTTGGTGCGTACAGTCGTCTTGCCGAGGGCATCGGAGAGGTATTTCGCGCTCTCAAGGTCGTTCACGTTGCAGAACCATTTGAAGGCGCAATTCGACAGGAGGGTACCGGCTGCCGGGCCGTAGAGGTCTTTGAGCTGGTCAATCCCCTGCACGATGAGGGTGAAGTCGATGCCGTACCCCGCCACCGTCGCGATGTCGCGGGGCATGTCCTCGATGCGGCCGAGGGCCGGAAATTCGTCCATGAGCATCATGCAGCGGTGCGGGGGGCGGCCATGCAGGGGGTAGCGTTTGAAGGTGTGCATGGCGGCGGCGGTTACCAGACGCAGCCACGTCCGCTGGGTGTCGATGCGGTCCGGGGGGATGACCAGATAGACCGTGACCGGGCGCTCGATGAGGTCGGTCATGCTGAAGGACGACGAGGCCGTGACGGCTTTGGTCCGCGGGTCGGACAGGAACTTCGTCGCCTCGGACAGGTTTGACATGATGCCGCTATAGGTTTCCTGCGCGAGGTCGAGGTAGGGGCTGACCATTTCGCGGATGGCTCCGTCAAAGGCGGCGCTGGCCGCCATTTTGACGAGGAATCCGTCGGTGAAGTCCTTGCGGCTGAGGCTGACGATTTCCCGCGCCCGTGCAAGGGTCTTGGTTTCCCCCGGTTGGTCGGTAATCCAGAGGAGAACGGCCGTGAGGACGTTCGCCGCGCTGCCCTGCCAATACTTGTCCTTGTCGCCTGGCGCCGTGGGGCACACGGCGGCGGCGAGGCCCTGCGCGACGGCAACGACGTTGGGGTCGTTCCGGTCGAGGACATCAAGCGGGTTGTAGGTGGCCGGGGTGAAGCCCATATCCTCGAACGTCTTGGCCAGCTCTCCCCACGGGTTGAGGATGTGCACATCGCGGCCGGCAATGCCGTAACGGATGCGGGCGGTGATGGCGGCATTTTCGCCCTTCGGGTCGATAACGAGGCAGGAACCGGCATAGCGCAGCAGGGTCGGCACGATAACGCGGGTTCCCTTCCCCGTCCGGGTGCGGGCCACGATGAGCGTATGCGCTTCGGGAACGGAACAGACCGGAGCACCTTGCCATGCGCTGGCGGGCTTTTTGTCGTGCTCCGGGGCGCTGCTCTTGCCGAAAAACACGCCTCCGCTGATGTGGTGCGGGTCGGGCATGTCTGTCCGGAGTTCCGCATAACGGGCGCTGCCGAAGTTGTCGGAGAGTTCTGGCAGCACGGGGGCGGCCTGCTCTTCCTTGCGGCGCAGGGCCTTGAAAATCCACAAGGCCAGCAGGCTGCCGAGGACGGTCAGGTACACACGCGGGGTGTTTAAGCTGGCCAGCGTGGAGCGGATGGTCCACTCCATGCTGACGATGGCATCTTCCCACCATGTCTGCTCGGTTCTCGGGCCATGTTTGGCCTGAAGCTCACGGATGCGTGGTAGAGCAAGATTTCCGGCCGCTTCGCGGAGCCGGTTTTCCCACAGGGGGGATTTGTTGCGCCACTTGGCGAACATGGCGGCGGCTTCGCGGTCGCGGGCGGCCTGCCCGTCCTTGGGCAGGTTCAGGAGCTTCTCGCGGGTGCTCTCGACGTGGAAGTCGGCCAGCCGGACGACATCACGGTCGAAAGCCGCTTGCTCGGCGGCGCTCAGCGGCGGCGGAGCGGGCGGCTTCGGAAGGGGCCGGTACAGGGGATGGTTTTCCATACCGGGCGGCGCTTTGGGTGTTTGGGGCGGAGTTTGGGCGCGGCAAGGCCCCAAGGAAGCCCAGAGGAAGGCGAGAAAGAGAGTGAAGGCCGCCGGAGCGGCCTGGGTAGCCCTCAGCATCAGAAAGGCCCTTCCTGCCCCTTCCCTGCCCCGTTCTGAGCAGGTCTGTCGGCCAACCGATACCCTGCCAAGCCTTCGGCCTCGCAGAGGCCGTTCCATAGTTTGCCGTAATAGGGGTGGCTGGTCGGGTCAGTCGCCATGCGGTGCAACAGGTCGTGCAGGTGGTTCCAAACAATCTCTGTCAGGGCGTCATCGGTTGCCCTTGCTGGCCGCCCCTCGTGGGCGGCCCATTTGCTCTCCAGATGCTCGACAAGGGCAAGAAGGCCGGTATTGAGACGAAGGGCCACGATTTTGTCTTCGCTGGTGTTCAGCCGCTCATGGACAAGGTCGAGCAGGTTTTCATGCTCGATCACCTCGGGCAGGGTAGCGAAGCGTTCCGCCAGTAATCGGCGTTGGGGATCGCAGGCAGGGTCTTCGGTGTTCCCTTCTCCGGTTTCGTAGGCGTCGAGGGCGGCTTGCTCTTCGGGGGTCAAGGGCTGTTCGTCAGACATGCGCCGCCTCCTTCAGGGGATGGGGTTTTGCGTTTTGGGTTTGACGGATTGAGGGTATGTAAACCGTAGCCGGGGCCGTGGCCCTCGTGGATAACAAGCCCGTAGGGCTGGTGGCCGAAGGCCAGTTATCCACAGGGACGCGCGCCCAACTACCGGTTCTTATAGGGATTCTATACAGGTTTGCGTGACAAACTGCACGTGGTTTTGAGGGGTGAAGCGTGACAAACTGCACGTGGTTCGCGTGACAAACTGCACGTGGATAACTTGCTGAATTCACAGGCGGTTGTGGATATCTCATAGGCCTGCGGCAATCATCTTCGGGGCCACGGGCGGGCGCGAATGGTAGAGCAAGACGCCGCGGCTGCTGGCCTCTACGCGGGCGGCCGGATATTGGGTCAGGACGAGCTTGAGCGTTTTGAGAAAGACGCGGCGGAAGAACCGCAGCTCGGAATATCCCTGGCCGAACTGGGCCTGCACGAGCGGCCAAGCGAGCGTATAGGGTCGCTTGGCATCGACACGGCAGAGGCGCTGCGCCAGCCACTTGTAGATGTCGAGGGCGAGGGCGTTGTGCTGCAAGGCGGCGATGGCCCGGTGGTCGAGCGGCACGGCGTGCCGGATGAGCGTCTCGTAGTATTTCTCGCTCAACTCGACGTAGGAGGGCCAGAGGGTATGCTGGCGTTCGTCCTTGGGATACCAAAGCTCGAAGCCGCTCACGATGGGCACATTGGCCTGACGCGAGACGCCCTTTTCGTCGGTGGCGAAAAGGCGGAAGGTGGCGTTGCTGATGGCGGCTGACTGCTGCCGGTACTTCTTCAGCTCCGGGCCGGTGGGGTCCCTGCCCTGAAGCGTCTTGACGAAGGCGGTCATGCTGTTCTGGATGTCCACAAGGCGGGACTGTTTGAGCACGGCCTGGGTATCGAGGTGGATCATGATAACCCGCGCCTTCGGGCCGAAGGGCAAGGGCAAGTCAATCCACTTGCCTTCATCGGGGTTGAACGTCCGACCGGCTTCCACGGCGATATTCACATAGCCGTTGGTGCGCTCCCAGACGCGCTCTTCAACCTCCCGATACGGCAAGGCGGTCTGGCAGAACACCGTATGGTGATAGGCGATTTCGTTCTTGTTGACCTCGGGGGCCTTGCCCTTGATCTCGACGGCCGCGTCGATCATGCGCAACTGGGTCGGCGTCGGCGGACGCAGGTGCGCAGGGCCATTCCGCAGAATGTCCCCGACGTGCTGCATGCCGTCCTTCTTTTTCGCCATAGATGCCTCTTCTTCCGAGGGAGTCTACCTTCCCTGCCCCCGTCCCGTCACGCCTCTTCTTTCTGTACTCATGTGAGTAAATGAGTATTTGAGTATATCATCCCCGTTCCGGGTAACGGGCTTCGAGCATCTCGATGAGCGCCTCGGTCATGTCCCTGCCCTCAAGGGCGCATTGCGCCTTGATGCGGGCGTGCAGCGTGGCCGGAATATTCAGGTTGAGCCGTCTGGTCATGACGGGCTTTTGCCCCGTGACGAGGCTGTCGAGGTCGGTGGCCTGCGCAACGGGCTTCTGTGCGGCCGGTTTCTTGCCCCAGTTAACTTGCGACGACATGGATGTTTCCTTCTTTGGTTCCGTTGAGCAGCGCGGCGACTTCCTCCACAACGGCGCGGACCTCGCGGGCCGCCTGGCCGTTGGGCTCGGTTTCGAGGGCGGTCATGCCGACACGAGCGGCCTTGGCGTATTCGGTGCGGTTGCGGATGGCGCTATCGAGCACTGGGATGTCAAAGCTGGTGAGGGCTTCCTTGACCTCGGCCCCGAGCATCGTATTCGGGAAAAGCCGGTTCACGAGGAAGCGCGTTTCGAGGTTGGGCTTGGGGATGGAGAACTCCTTCACGATGTCGATGATGTCCTTGGCGGCCCAAACATCGAAAGGCGACGGCTGCACGGGGATGAGAACGAGGTCGCTGGCGGCGATGGCGGAGCGGGCCAGCTCGTTCACCCGAGGCGGGCCGTCGATAATGACCCAGTCGTAGCCCTTGCCGAGGGCGGCGATTTCGCGGTGGAGGACGGGTTTGGGGAAGCCGACGACGGAGAAGCGGGCGGACTGGTCGCGCTGCGCCGCCCAGTCGAGGGCGGAGCCCTGCGGGTCGGCGTCGATAAGAAGCACCCGTGCCGTAGCCGCCAGTTCGGCGGCAATGTGGATGCTCAGCGTCGTTTTACCAACGCCGCCTTTTTGGTTCAGTAGAGCGATGACGGGCATGGTGCCTCCTGGTTGTTTGGCATTGACTGCGAGTATAGCTTCATTTACTCATATACTCAACTACTCAAATGATGATGGTGCGGCATGGCGCGTTGGATACCCTGCGGGACGGAATTCATCGAAGCGGATGTCATCCGCTGGGTGGAGCCCATTTGGAAGCCACGGGCGCGGCGGTCACGCCGTGCCGTGAAAATCGGCGAACGCCGTATCACGGCGCAAGTCGTGAAGGTGACGGCCGACGGCTGGGTGCATCTGCTCGTGAAGCGATGCGAGATGACACCGGCCCCCGATTGGTGGAAGGCGCTGCCGCCACTCCGGCAGGAGGGCGGGGAAGTGCGCCGCCGGAGGCAAAGCATCGGACGCGGACAGGCAGAGCGCCTGCTGTGGTCGGAAGAGGGGGCGCGGTCGAGCGTCGCCAGCCGGTTCCTCAAGCCTGAATAGCCTCCCCGTGGTGAAGAAATGAGTAGATACTCATTTGAGTAAACCTTAAAAGACTGCCGTCATTCACCGATATGGTGTAACGTGGTGCAGATAGGATTATTCGATCATCTTGGCAGCCATGAAACGGGCGAAGCAGGAGGAGGGCAGGGAAGTGCAGTCAGCAGAGACAGCGGCATCGGTGCGTGCCTCGGTGAGCTTTCCCCCGGAACTCTACCGGACACTGGAAGAGATTGCGAAACAGAAGAAGGTTTCGTTGGCATGGGTCGTGCGCGACGCCGCCGAACGCTACGTCACGGAGAAATGGCCGCTGTTCAATCAATCACCGCAGGAGGAAAGATGAAAAAAGCTGGCGCTCAGTTGAGGCTGATACCTTCACCCAAAAACAAGGCCAAGGGTAAAGCGCCCGCTGCTCCTTTTGCCACCCTCGACCTCTTTTGTGGTGCCGGTGGAATCACGGAGGGATTCCGCCAGGCAGGCTATACGTGTCTGTATGGCAATGACTGCATGGAGGAAGCCATTGAAACTTTTTCCTACAACCACCCGGAAGCATGGGCAGAGGCGCGAGACATCGAAGAGGTTGACCCAGCCGATGTCCGCAAGCGCCTGGGACTCTCAAAAGGCTCCCTTGATGTGTTGGTAGGCGGGCCGCCCTGCCAGGGATTCTCGATTAACGCGCCAGAACGTTTTCTCAAGGACCCCCGCAACAAGCTGTTCAAGGACTACGTGCGGTTTGTTGAAGAATTCGAGCCGAAGACGTTCTTGTTCGAGAATGTTCCGGGTTTACTCTCCTTGGGAGACGGGAAAGTATTCCGCCTCATCATGAGTGAGTTTGAACGGCTCGGCTACCACGTCACGCACAAGATTCTTTTCGCTGCGCACTATGGTGTCCCGCAGGAACGATGGAGGCTGATACTGATCGGGTCCAGACTCTCCCCGATCTCAGTTCCTGCCCCGACGCACTACGCAACCGGCCGTGCCAATTTCCGTGGTGGCAGCACACTGACGTTCCAGCTCGGAGAGGCCGACAGAGAGCGCCTGCTTCCGGCGGTGACTGTGGGGCAAGCCATCGGTGATTTGCCCCGGCTGGAGATGGGTGAGGGCGCTGAAGTGGTGGGCTATACCACTGAACCACATAGCGCCTATGCTGAAGCAATGAGGAACCCGGATGGTGTCACGTTCAACCATTTCGGAGCGAAGCTTTCAAAGCAGAATATCGAGCGGATGAAGTATGTAAAGCCCGGTGGCTCGTGGCGCGATATCCCGCACAAGCTGTTGCCTAAAGGTATGCAGCGTGCGAGGAAATCCGACCATACGAAACGCTACGGCCGGCTGCGTAATGATGGCTTGGCGGGAACGGTGATGACGAAATGCGATCCGCATTGGGGAACGGTGTTTCTACCGGATCAAGAACGGACGTTGTCCGTGCGCGAAGCGGCCAGGTTCCAGTCGTTTCCTGACGGGTATAAATTTCTCGGTCCCCGCGTGTCGCAGTATGAGCAGGTAGGGAACGCTGTGCCGGTGCTGATGGCGAAAGCCATCGCTCTGCAAATCCGGGCACATCTTGAATCGCATGGAGTAGTGCCGCAGGCACTGCCAGAAGCGGCCCATGGCTAGTCGCATTATCGAGTTTTTCGGCTACAGCCCGGAGGACCGCTCCGAGGCAGCAGTCGCAGCGCGCAGGAAATTGGAATGCCCTTTTCTTGAGCGACAATGCGTCAAGACACTCAGTGATGGCCTAATCAGTGGGGCTTGCACTCTCAAGCCCACGAAGGCCGGTCAAGTCATCTGTTGCCCCATCCGCCTCTATTCCGGTAACTATGAAATCTTGCGCGATGTGGCACGGGTGTCTTTCGGTCCCGAGATCCCGCTTGTCTCCGGCAATGCGATCACGGAGCAGACGGGCGAATGCGTTGCCGTCTTCGGCAAGGGCTGGGGCAAAGAATTGCGGCTGCCGTCGCGCACAAAGACGGGCGGCAAGAGTGGCGCGTATTTTGTCGATTGGGTGCTGGCGCATGTAAGCGCCACGGGTGAACTGATTAGCTTCGTTGCGGTCGAGGTGCAGTCGATTGATACGACTGGCAATTACCGCGAAGAGCGCGACACCTACCTCAAGGAAGAGGCGTTCTCCGGCAAGAGCACGGCAGGCTTCAACTGGGAGAACGTCAACAAGCGCATCCTCCCGCAGATAATCTACAAGGGCCATGTGCTGCGGCAGGAACCGCTTTGCCAGAAAGGGCTGTTCTTCGTCTGCCCGACGCCGGTCTACAACAAGATCAGCGAAAGGCTGGGCGGCGGGCTTCGGCCTTATCCGCTACAGCCGGGCTCACTCACGATCATGTGGTACGACATCGGCGCGCCGGTGCCTGCCGGGAGCATACGGCCTCTTGCGATGGTTGGCCAGTTCACCACAACCATCGATCAGGTGGCGCTTGCCTTCACTGCACCCAGCAATCTGCCGCCCGCACAGGTCTACGAGAAAGCCATCCGGGCCTCGCTGGAGCGCAAATGAATGGACCGAAGCGCCAACATGCGCGCCATCCGCAACAAGGGCATGAAGCCGGAGCTCGCGGTGCGCAGCCTTGTCCATCGTCTCGGTTTCCGCTACCGACTGCATCGCAAGGACTTGCCCGGCAAGCCGGACCTGGTGTTCGGGCCGCGCCGCAAAGTTATCTTCGTCCACGGCTGCTTCTGGCACTGCCATACATGCAAGGTCGCCCATAATCCCAAGTCCAACCGGGGCTATTGGGGACCGAAGTTAGAACGCAACCGGGCACGCGACCAAAAGAACCTTGCAGCATTGCATGCGGCGGGTTGGCAATCGTTGGTTGTATGGGAATGTGAAACGAGGGATGAAGCCGCTTTGGGCAAGCGGCTTAGAAAGTTCCTAGGCGCATGATTTGTTCTTTGTGAGGATGCGAGAGCATGAAGCAGCAAAAGAAACCACCTACGGACGCTCAGGCGGAACACCCAGTAAGCAATGAAGCGGTGGCGTTGGCTGATATCGTCGAATGGTCGAAAAGCTGCCCGGCGTGGCAGCGTGATGCCTTGCGCCGCCTTTGCCTTCAAGACCAGCTCGAATCCGCTGACATTGTGGAACTGACGGCGCTTTGCAAGGATGGCGCGGCGGCACAACCGCTTGGCGAGGGGCATGTCAAGGACGCGGCCGCATCAGCCGTGGCCGTTACCTTAAAATCCCTGCACTCCGTCCAGCACGTCAATGCGCTAGCTGCCGGTGAAAGCCTGACCTTCGACAAAACGGGCGTGACAGTCCTTTACGGCGACAACGGCTCCGGCAAGTCGGGTTATGCGCGTATCCTGAAGCGTGCCTGCCGTGCAAGATCGCCGCGCGGCGAAACCATCCTCTCGAACATCTACAGCTCCGCTAACGGCCAGCCGTCTGCAACCATCGAATTCGCCGTCAACGGCAACAACCGGTCGGCAACCTGGCTCCTGAACCAACCGGCGGACGCGATGCTTTCGGCGGTCAGCGTTTTCGACAGTCGGACAGCCAATGTCCATGTCGATCAGACGAATGATGTGGCGTACACGCCACTGCCGCTGCGTGTTCTGGCTTCGCTCGCGCAAGCCTGCCAGGACGTGAGGCAGAGGCTGGCAGCAGAGGTAAAGGCTCTCGAACAGCAAACGCCCGCCGTGATCGCCAAACCTGACTGCCAGCCCAGCACGAAAACCGGCAAGCTGATGGCGACGCTTTCAACCGCCAAGGCGGCTGATGTGACGGAGCTGGCGACGATGACGGAGAGCGAAACCGCCCGGCTCGCGACGCTCAAGACCGACCTAGCGGCGGATCCCGCCCGCCTCGGGAGGCAGCTACTTGCCCACAAGACAAAGCTCGATGCGGCCATTGCCCGGCTCGGGCAGTTAACCGCGGCTGCCGGTGACGGCAGCTTGGCTGCGGTGAAATCCGCTTATTCGACTCTCGCCGTTGCACGTGAGGCCGCGCAAGCGGCGTCCACAACCCTGTTCGCGAAAGAAGCGTTGCCGGAAATTGGCTCGGCCACATGGCGTGCCTTGTGGGAGGCGGCGAGGGGCTATTCCACGGCGGTATACCCCGGCAAGGCATTTCCTGTGACTGAAGACGGTGCGCGCTGCGTGCTCTGCCTTCAGGAGTTGGAGCCGGAGGCGGCGGCGCGGCTGAACACCTTCGAGGCCTTCGTGAAGGACGAAAGTAAGCGCCGCGAGGCAACTGCGCAGAAGGCGTATGAAGATGTGATTTCAGGCTTGGGTGCTGCCCTCATGGCGGAGGCGGAGAGGGATGCGCTCGCAGCACTAATCGAGAATGACCTGGGGGATGCGGCGCTGGCGGCGGAAGTGAAGAACGGGATAACAGATGCTGCTGCGCGCCTCGCGCATATCCGGGACAGGCATCAGGACGAGAATTCAGCGGTGCCGGTCCTTCCGGTCCTTCCGGTTGGGAAGCTTCAGGCGGTGAGTGCAGATTTGCAGCAAAGGGCGGCTGCGCTGCTGGCGGATGGCGGCTCAGATGAGCGTAAGAAGCTGATTGCTGAACGCGACGAACTGGTGGACCGGGCATGGCTTGCTGGGATCAAGGATGATGTGATCGCTGAAATCGCCCGTCGGCAGCAAATTGCAACGCTACAAAAAGCCATGAAAGACACCACCACCAACAAGGTCACGGCGAAGAGCGGGGAAGTCGCCGAAAGCCTTGTCACGAACGCGCTGCGGGCGCAGTTCGCGAAGGAAGTGGACCGGCTTGGCGTGGCGGGGCTCGCCATCGAGCTGCGGCAGGATAAAACTTCGCAGGGCGTGCCGCTGTTCCGCGTCAGCCTTATGAAGAAACCCGATGCCAAGGTCGGCGAAGTCTTGAGTGAAGGCGAGCACCGCTGCGTTGCGCTCGCGGCCTTTCTCGCCGAGATGTCCACGACGGACAGCCGTTCCTGCATAGTTTTTGACGACCCGGTGTCCTCGCTCGACCATATGCACCGCGAAGCCGTAGCGAAGCGACTCGCGGCAGAAGGTCTTGAGCGGCAGATTGTCGTCTTCACTCACGACATTTCCTTCCTGCTGCTGCTTAACGAGGAATGCAGGGCTGCCGGTGCGCACATAACGTTTCGCTCTATCAATCGGGGCACAGAATTCGCTGGGTTCTGCGACGCCAATCCGCCACCGAACGCCCAGCCCGTTGAGAAGGTCATCGAAGCGATGGGCAAGCATCTGGAGAATACAAGAATCCAGTTCGAGAAGGGTAAGCAAGCCGATTGGTACCTAACCGTGCGGTCGTTTCAGGAGCAGTTGCGAACAACATGGGAACGTGCGGTTGAAGAGGCGCTTTCGCCGGTTATTCGACGGCTAGCGAACAAGGTGGATACAAAAGGTCTCTTCAAACTGACAGTGCTAACACCTGAGGATTGCAATACTATGCGGGCGGCCTACGGTCGCTGTTCCGCGCTGCTTCACAGCAATGCAGACGCGCTTAATAAGCCGCTACCGAATCCCGAGGTCATCAGGACAGAAATCAAAGCTCTCTCGGATTGGGTGACGGACATCCAGATGCGTCAGGAAAAGGTGAAGGTAACGGAAACCGCAACAGCGAGCAACTAGAGGAAGAAATGTTTCCGGTTAAGCGCAAGTGCTGGCTAACACATGAACGAATGAATCGGGCTTGCATTTGTAAAGGCCAGCGGCGGTCCTATAAAGGGAAAGAACTTTGTGGGGTAACTGGATGTCCGACGCGCCGTTTGGGATGTTTCCGCCTTGGTGGGTTGGGGCATCGGACAGCCGCCCATATCGTTTCATGGAAGCGCATGATGCAGAACAACCGCCCAAAATCAGCGTAGACCCAGTTGCGGACAAACATGTAGTCGAACACCTGAACCCTTCCTTGACGGGGAAGGTGCAGCGTCTGGACGTGAGTCCAGCGGCGCGGCTGAAAGCGCTCCGTATGAGCCATTGTGACGATGAAATTGGCCGGGTCTTGGCCGTGCATGGGTTTGAGCGCGAGAAAGTCTTCGAGGGAGGGAATCTGGAGAGGTGTATAGCGGTGGCAGTATAATCCAAAGGCCACCTTACGAGCGACATTTGCTATGCGGGTCTCATCGGGAATTATGTACACACGGCCATCGTGAGCCACGCTCAGAGACCGTTGGATGCGCGCATCCAGACCAGGACTTCTTGAGAGCATTCGGTCAACGATGCCATCCTGATCGACTTTAGACATCAGCGAGGGAACGAATCCGGACTGCGCCATGACGGCGAGAAAATACTCCTCGTCCTTCTTGTACGCTGTGTTGCAAGGGCGGCAGCTTGGAACCGATGGGAGATTGAGTGTCGGCGGGAAGGGCCTCTCAAGCAAACAACGCGGAATAACGTGATCGTTGGTTGTAGCTTCGCTGCCACAGTAGACACAGATTTTGTTCCCCATATTCTAGCCCTCATAAACCTTCAGATCAGAATCCGCTCGACCTCGTCAAGGCTGACCTGGTCGTTGCGCCGGTCGTAAAGGCCGGTCGTGCGGGCGCTCTCGTGGTTCGCCATTTGCTGCGCCACTTCGAGCTTGCCTCCGTTGCGTAGGTACTCAGTGATGCCGGTCGCCCGGAAGGTGTGGCAACCGATGCGGGTCATGATGCCGGCGTCGGCCGCCCGACGCCGTATCATGCGGTAAACATCGGCCTGGCTCATGGGCCTTTCGGTGAGCTGGCCGGATTGCCCTTCCGAGGTTGTGAAGAGCCAGCTCTTCGGCGTGGCGGTGAGTCCGGCCGCGTCGATGTATTCGTGGAGGAAAGACTCGAGCTTGTGGTGGCAGGGCATTTCATGGCGTTTACCGCCCTTCTCGTGAAGTCGCACCCACGTCCGGCGCCCTTGCGTATAGACATCCTCCGCCCGCATTTTTACGGCCGCGCCGACGCGGGCGAAGGTATAGACGAGCAGGGCGATGATGGCGCGATCGCGGAGTCCGACGGGCGTGCGCACGTCGATGGCGTCGAGCAGTTCGCGGGTCTCTTCTGCGGAGAGCACTGGCGTCTTGCCCTTCTTCACGACGTGTTTCGGCCCTCGGACGGAACCGGCGGGGTTGGTCGGCATGGCTTGACCGATGACAAGCCAGTCGAACAGCATGCGGAGCGCGGCCAAGTGCAGTTTGACGGTCGGCGCGGCGACACGGGTCTGAAGGTCCTCTATATAGGCAGCCACATGAAAGGGTTCCACGTCGCGGAGCTGGGCGAGGCCGCGGGCGTCGCACCAGTCTGCAAAGCTGGCCGCCGCCTTGGCGTAGGCTTTGCGGGTGTTCGGATTCCGGATGTTGGCCGTGAAGAACTCGAAGACGCGCTTGGCAGTCGGCGCGTCGGGGGCATAGAGGGTAGGAATGGAAGGGCTGACGGGCGCTAAAGGGCGGAGAGTGCTATCCATCTGGGTTCTCTCTCAGGGCAGGTTGAAGGTCGTGAGTGCTGTGGCGGCGGCGTCTACAGCTTTCTTCTCGGCGTCGATTCTGGCAGACACGATGCCGGTGCTCCATTCGCATAATGAGCGGTCGAGACAAAAGAACGGCGCTTTGAGAAGAGAGGCCCTGAAGTTTGGCGGCAATGGCTGGGACGCGTCAGGGTGCTCCATCAAGACGGTCGCTTCGGGCAAGGAATACACAACGGCCGATACGAGGGTAGGCCCCCCGTGGCTTTTCATGGTTTGGAAGAAGCGGCCGTCATGCAGCATCTGCCGAATGCGGTAATCGCAGCCGACAGATTCAATCATCGGTTCGCCTTTGCGGCCATAGAGGGCAAACCACAAGGCCCCGCTGCCGACTTCACCGTCTTTTACCTCTGTGTAAAGAGGAGCAAGCTGCTCTTCGGAGATTGGCAGGCCCCAAACTGTTGGGTCTTGCAAGTCGAGCCACAGCACAAACGGTTTTGCAGGATCAATCTGGTGTTCGTCCTGCTTGATGGAAGCGATGCGGCTGATGGCATTGGTGAGAAGGGAATCACCCTGCTTAGCAGGGTCAGGAGCACCAAAGGGCATGACATCCAGTACGGCGGTCGTCACAACAGCTTGCCCGGCAGAGGCCTGCTGAACCGCCTTCTTATGATCGGCGGCAAGGGTGTTGTGGTGCTGGGCAATGGCTTGCGCCTGTTGTCCGTCGAGTTGGCGGCTATGAACCTCCACGATGACCGGCCCATCGTTGGCATCGACCTCAAACTCCGGAACTACTTTCTGGCCGGGGACGGCAGGCTCCGGCCTGACGGCCATTCCTGTTTCCAGGAGATATCCGTAGGCTCTCAACTCCCCAAGAACGCTGGACGCATTGCTGAACTTGGTCGTGTCCAGCAGGCGCGGCTTCATCGCTGTTAGCCAGCTCGCATCCGCAGCCGCAATCTGCTTAGCCGCGTGTTCGGTATTGTAGGCGACCTGAGCCTTTGGGTTGCTAAGCGCGAGCGCCGCCACGGGATGAGCTCGCCCCGGCTGCGCCGCTCCACGGAGCTGCTGAATTTCTTGGGGGGTGATGATTCCGAGGTAATCAGATGGTGGGCTGGCGGCGCTCATGTTGTGAATGATAACGTCCTTTATCAGTCATAACAAGTCAGATGTTTGCAGCCGGACAGAAAACCGAGATTTCAGGTCTGCACGAAGAGGATGGGTGTGGCCGCCTCGATTTCCACGTCGGGAAACGGGCGGGCAGCAGAGAGGGGCACCAGGTCAAAGCGGCCGAGACGGATGGCGGGCTGGAGGAAGCGTATCAGCTCCGCCCCGTCGCGAAGACGGATAAGCGCAAGGCGGCCGATGGCGGCGGGGGCGATGTTCTCAAGCGGCGCGTAGGCAAAGACCCAGCCGAAGGTCTTGGAGTCCTTGTCAGTGCAGAGAGCGCCGACGGCATGCGGGGGCAGGGAAGAAGGAACGGGTACAGGCGGATAGGCGTGCGGGACGGGTCGGCGGTGCAAGTTGAGGGAGCCGTCGGCCGTCGAAACGATGGGGAGGCTCCGCTCGTTCACATAAACGCCGAAGCGCCGGAGAAGCTCATCGAGCGATACGTTCAGCAGCGGAGCCATCACGGCAGCCTGCTCAATCCGGATGGGCTGAAAGCCACGGAAGAGGCGGCTCACGTTGGAGGGGTCGCACTTCAGAATGCGGGCAATCGCGCGAATGGAGAAGCCCTTCTCCTTCAGCCGCGCGAGAAGCCAGTCCGTATCGGCGTTGAATTTGCGTTCCTTCTGCATGCGCCTAAAGCGATAGCGGAAGGCGCGGCGGCTGTAAAGCCGGAAGTGAAGGGCGGCGCTCAAGCGCCACCCTCGGCCGTCAGCATGACATCGACGTAGGCGACGGGGCCGCCGGCAGCCGTAACGGCTGCCGCTGGCAGCGTGTGCGCAAAGAAGCCGGTTTTGGCGATGGGTAGAGGGGCGGCCGTCGGGTAGAGGCTGCGGACTGTCAGATGCGCGAGATCCTCGCCGACGATGTGAGCGGGCAACCAAGGGTGATAGGTGATTTCCAGCAAGATGCCGTTCCAGTCGAAGCGGTGGGTTTCGGACGTGTTTTTCATAGGGGTTCTCCTTTGGGTTTTCGATATGGCCATCGAAGGACAGGGCGGAGAAACCGGGAGGGTCACTCCGATTGGAGGAAACGGGCAACACGGTCCGGCGCGGGCCGCCCGTTGACCCTGACGTGCGCCCTGTCACGTTGGCGCTTGAATCGAGAACCTGAGGGAAGGAGAACCTTTGAAACACGGACGCCGACCGCGAGGCGGCCGGCGTCGTGCTGTATCGACGTTGTAGAGGTTGCGTGCTTATCCGGCAGGGCGGAGAAGCACAGGCAGCCAGCCCGTACCGGCGATTTCGCGCTCGGCAATCGTGGCGAGGTCGCCCTTCTTGAGCTTCAGCCAGGCGGGAGCGGGAGGCTGGGCTCTCGCTTCGTTGAGCGCCTCGATGATGAGCGGTTTGCTGATGCGGCCGAAGTAGTTGTCTGCTGTCGGTTTGAACCAAGTGGCCATGTCCAGATCGAGCGCCGCTGCGAGCTTTCCCGCATGGTCGATACGGCTGCTGTCGGGCCGGTCTTGCTTCATCATGACGGCGTTAATCGTCAGGGCTGTGCAGAAGGCCAGCAAGTCGAGTAACACGGCTTGGTCTTGTTCAAGGCACCATTGCCAGAGGTCGGCAGGTTGTCCCGGCAGGCGGTCAAGCCAGAGCGTCCGTGCCTCGTCGATGTGGTTGAAGGCTTTCGTTCCTTCGACGCGCTGCAAAGACTGGGGCTTTGCCGTGATTGTAAGGCTGGTTTCGATAGCGTCATGGCCATAGAGCGCCTTCATGGTGAGCGTGTGCGCGAGTGCCACCAGTGCGACATCGGGCCGGTCTTTGAGGGCGGCCGTGATGGCGGCGGAACGCTCGGCGGTGAGGCTCTCGATGAGAGCGGCGGAAAGGCCGGGGGCTTCCTCGGCTTCGAGTTCACCGGCGGCGGCCGATTTCGGGGCCTTGCCGTTTTGCTTGGGTGCATCCTCGGGGCGGACGAGTCCGCGGTCGATGCTCAGCTTTCCATCGTTGCCGATGAACAGCACCGCGCCCGCCATGGCGAGCACTTCGGCCGGAAAGATATCTTCGCGGGTAGAGTCGATTTCTTCCAGCCGTGCCTCGATGGCGTCCATGCGTGCGGGACGCTCCTCCGCTTGCTCGTCGGCGTAGTATGCCTCTTCGAGAGATTGCAGCTCTGCGGTGAGGGCAGCCTCTTCGGCGGCCAGTTCGTCAGACAACGGCGTCGGCTCGGGATGGCGGCGCTGATACTGTGCACGCTCTTCGTATCCGAAGGCCGGACGGGTTTCGACCCACTTCCAGCCTTCCGCGATAACAGGCTTGGCGGCACGGTCGAGCTTGGCTTTCACCATGCGGTCGAGCAGGGCGGTATCGGTGATGAAGATGCCGCTGTCTTCGTCGTTGAAGAGGTCGCGGCGTACCGTCCCACCGGCTTTCTCATAGGCTTTGAGCGTGACAAATTTCACGCGCCGGTCGCTGGCCGAAACCTCATCGGAGGTCAGGGCTTCGCGGATGGTTTGCGCGGTATCCCACGGGCGGAGGTTGGCGAGAACGCTTTCTTGCGCCGCGTGGTCATCGTTGACGGTGAAGGCCATGACGTGTTCAAGGGTGATGTCCTCGGCGCGATAGGCGGCGAGGATGGCGGGGCTGACACGGCCAAGTTTCAACCGTTGGCGGACGATGGTTTCGGTGACGCCGAAGCGGGCGGCCACGTCGGCCACAGGTGAGCCCTTATCTATGAGGTCCCGGAACGCCTCGAACTGGTCGGCCGGGTGCATGTTCTCGCGGACGACGTTCTCGGCAAGGCTGATTTCCGTCGCGTCATTGTCGCTGGCGATGATGCGGCACGGCACGGGGTAGGCTTTCTCGATGTCGCCTTTGGCGGCAAGGTGCTGAAGGGCGCGAAGCCTGCGGCCTCCGGCCACGACGCCGAAGGTCTTGCCTTGCTTGCGGACAACGAGGGATTGCAGCAGCCCATGGGCTTTGATGGAGGCGGCGAGTTCGTCGATACCGTCCTCGGAGACGGTCTTGCGGACGTTGCCTTCCCAGAAGGCGAGCTTGTTCAGCGGCAGGTTGGTGATGTCAGTCATGGTTGGATACTCCTGAAGGTGTTGGGGAAGAGTGAGGGGGCGCGTTATGCGCCCGCCTCGGCGGTGGCGTCGATGACTTCTTCGGCTTTGTCCTTGGGCGGCATGAGCACCTGGCGTGCGCCGTTGTTGTAGACGAGGTTCAGTCCGTCGCCTCTGCCGTGCCGGAAGGCAGCTCCGACGCGGTTCCAATACTTCTTGCCGCCGCGCTCAACGACTTCGTAGATGACGAAGGCCGGGGCTTGTTTGGGGGCCGGTGCCTGTTCCTGAGTGGCTTTTTGTTTCTGTGCAGTCATGGTCTTTCTCCTGTGTTTGCGTTTCCCTTGCGGGTATGCCTCCGGTGAGCCAGGAGTCGGGCGCGGCGTCAGACAGGAAAATTGGGGGGGACCTTCAGGGGGAACCGAGGCTTCCTGTTGACGCCATAAGCGCCTGCGGATGGCAGGGGGCAAACGATAGCCGGAAGGAATGCAAACGAAGACAGGGGAAGGCTGACGATGCGAAACGGGCCGCGCTGGGGACGGGTGGACGGGCCGAAAGGTCAACGGGCGGAATGCGAATAAGTTGAGTCGGCTCTATAGGTTTGGGACAATGGAGGATATGAGGGCAAGGCGCAGACAGGACGAACAGCGGATGAAAGACCGCGCCCGCCGTGTCTTGCGGCTCTGGCGTCGGGGACTGCCGGAGAAGTCGGCCTCACCGCGAGAGGTCGGCCGCACGGCGTCCACTCACGGCCGCCCCTGCTCCTGCTGGATGTGCACTGGACACAAGGAAGCTGCGCCGATGCGTGAGCGTCGGTTCGAAGGTGAGGTTAGCGGCTCAATCGCCTGATGAAGGGGAGCGCGTTTTTTGGCCTTCGATGAAGGCCTGCATGGCTCCGATGGAGTCCGCACGTTCGCAGTTGGACGTAAAGTCCTCGCGGTCGCTGTTCTGGTCGAGCGGGAAGACGAGAAGGGCGAAGCCATAGCCTTTGAACAGCTCCGACAGAAAGCTGTAAGCGGTCTTCATCTGCGCCATGCGGGCAAGTGTCACGGGGTCGGTGGTCATGACGAGCGCGGGGGGAGCCAGTTGGGACCGAGGCTGCGGGTGTCGGTATCGGCCGCTTTGCAGTCCGCGCAGAGCGTGGGTTCTCCGCTGTAGTAACCGTCATCATCGATGAGCAACGCAAAACAGCGTTTGCAGACGATCCCTTCCAAAACAGCTTCGGACATTTCTCCCATGAGACGCTCCTTTCGGGCTTGCCAGAGAAGTTTAGAGGGGTGCAGGAAGCCCGACAAGAGGGAAAGTTTTCAGCAGGACAGGGAGCCGTATCGCTCGATGGCATGGCCGCCTTCGACCATGGCACAAGAGAGGTCGAGGCCGCCGGATTCGCAGTGGGCCACGGTGCGGCCATAGCGGTCTGTCGATACGGGGCGGCAGGTGACACGGCCACGGGTCAGGGATTCCAGATAGCTTTTGGCGGCTTCCGGGTCGCCGTCCACGCAGCGGCGGCCAGGTCTGCAATGTCCGGGCATCTCGGGCGCGTCGATACTGGCGAGCCGGATGCGGTGGCCGCTGCAACGGAAGGTATCGCCGTCGGTGATCTCCGGGCCGTGGCAAACGATGGGCTCGGCAGCCACGGGGAAGGATGGGGATACCAGAGCAGCGCAAAGCCCTAGCAGCACGATAAACAGCGGAGTCCGGTATTTCATGAGAAGGGTGCGGTACCGGCTCGGTCCGCGACGGAGGCGGCGTTTGACCTGCTTGCGATACGGGATGACATTGGGAGGCCGTGCGGGGCGTGTGAAAGCCCGATACAGAGCAATGCCTACGGCAGAGAGAACGGCGAAAAGCAAAAGCACCAAGAAGACGAAACCAGCGGGCGTGGAAAGGTCGAGGGCGTCTCTGAGGGTCTTCATGCGAGCCGTTCGCGCTGTTGTTTCGAGGGAGCCCTTGTTGAGCCGGGCGTGTCCGAGTGTAGGGAACCGATGCGAGGGCGGCAAGGCTTAAAGGTTTTTGCGTGGGGGCGGGGGGCGGGTCTGGTCTGGAATCGAGCGGGGTCGTAGGGGTTTATAACCCCTCGCGGGGTCCGGGGCGGAGCCCCGGCAAAACTGCGGCCTGGCCGGCGCGAAGGAGAGCGCCACGGCATCAAGCCGCGGCGCTCTCTTCGGCGGGGTTGGTCTTGGGTTGAAGGTTGTGGAGATAGTCGGAGGCCCGCTGCGCGTGGGCGGCGGCGCTGAAGATGGCGCGTTTGTCCTCTTTGAGAACGCTGAGCCAGTGTCCGATGTAGTCGGCGTGGTCTTCGCGGGGCTCGGGGGTAATGCCGAGGTCAGCACAAAGAAAAGCGGCTCCGAGTTCGGCCACAAGTTCCTCGCGGGCATAGCCGTGATCGCCGAAGCGCTTGGCGCTGAAGTCGCGGTCAAGGCGGCTCTTGTGCTTCGTCCAGTGGGTAAGTTCGTGCAAGGCGGTCGCGTAGTAGCTTTCCTTGTCTTTGAACGCCTCAAAGGGCGGGAGCTGGATGGTATCGGGGCCGGGGGCGTAATAGGCGCGGCTGCCGCCGTGGCCGATGCTGGCGCCGGTCGCGGTCATAAAGGCATCGGCGGCGGCGATGCGCTCCGAGAGGGGGAGCGGATTCTCGGGCTTCGCGTAGTAGTGTTCGGGCAGGCCGTCGATTTGCTCGACGTTGAACACGGTATAGCCCTTCATAAAGGGGATTTCGCGCTCGATGTCCTCGCCGTTCTCGCCGGTCTCGGTCTTGGTGATGCTGTTGGCGTAGACGACCAAAGCGCCGCGCTCGCCTTTGCGGACATGCGCGCCGAGTTCCTGCGCCTGTTTGTAGGTCATCCAGAGGGGGGCGGCGTAGCCCTTGGCGACGGCTTCACCCCAGAGCAAAAGAACATTCACGCCACGGTAGGGGGTGCCGTTGTGGCGCAAGGGGCGGGTGATTTTTCCGGCAGCGTGCTCGGCGTGCCACGGTTTGAGCCATGCGCGGATGCCTTTTTCAAGGTCGGCCACGATGCGCTCGGTGACACGGGTATAAACGTCCTGACGCTCTGCGCCTTCGCTGCGGCTGTATCGGTCGTTGGTCATTTTGCTGTCCTCCGTTTTGGGCTTAAGGGGTGCTGTGCACATGCACATGCACCCTTGCCCCTCGGCGAGAGCGGGGGTAGCAAGCGCAAGGGTTAGCTGATCCGGGAGGGGTATCACCCGGCCTGCACAAGCCCGTGCTTTTGCATGTGGAACACATGCAGGGCGCGGAAGGTCGGGGAAACCCGGTCAGCGCCCTTGCGGGCGCGGGGGGCGGAGCCCCTTAGGAAAACTTCAAAAGAAAAGACCCCTTCCGCAGCTTTGCGAAAGGGATCGTTACCGGATGGCCGAGACTTCAGCTTTGGGAAGGCTCGGTGAGCCGCCGTTCAGGCGAGTAGAGCCCGACCGCCGCTATGCGGCGGGTTCGCCCTGATGGCGCTTAGGTGAGAGGGGACGGTTTTGCGAAGTAGTAGTCTTCTTCGATGACATCGAGGCAGCGATACCCAAGATTCTGCATGTATGCTTCCAGGGGCTCCGCATTCTCGGGCCAAGCCTCAATCTGAAGAAAGCAATCGTTGCTCCGCAGAAGGCTTTCAGCGCCGCGCAGTGCTGCAAGTTCGTGGCCCTCAACGTCGATTTTGAAGAACAGTCTCTGCCCTGTGAGTGGGAAGAGCGCGTCTAGCGGCTTCGTGGCAACTTCGATTGAGCAAGAAGACCGGGCGGCATCTGCGACGATACGGCTCTGGCCAGTGGATGACGTGGGGTAGACCTCGAAAGAGACGTTGCCTTCATGGTCGGATGCAGCCAAGCAATGTGTTTGCACGGTCATCGTGAGGCCGTTCAGGTAGAGATTGGCCATGAGCTGAGCGTAATTTCTGGGGTCAGGCTCCAAAGCGACAAGACGACGCGCCAGGCCGGAGGCCGCGACCTGAAGGGAGTAGAGACCGAAGTTGGCACCGACATCGACGAAAACATCGCAGCCGCCCTGCATCGCTGTCAGTAGGTGCGCCATCTGCGGATCTTCGTAGCCGCCAGAGATAATCTTGCGGTCCACGCGGTTGCGGCGGTTCAGGAGCCAGAGAAGGCCCTTGTGCCGAATGACGTGTGCATCGGTGCGCCAGAGAGCCGCGGCGGCGCGCTTGGTTTGTTTGACAAGGGCTCGACGGATGCGGTGAAAGGACAAGGCGGATGTCGTCATTCGGGAGAAGCTTTCTAGGCCCGCAGGGGAACGGTTACAGTGAGGGGGCCTGCATCGAAATGGGGATAGCGAAAGTTCAGGCGAATGCTTTGCCCATCGGTGGTCTGGAAGGTGTCGGTGACAGTTCTGTCGGCGCGCATGGCGTCAACGCCGGAAAGGTGGAGCACGCCGAGAGGATGATGCGGGAAAAAGGGTTCAACGAAGAGTTTCCGGTGGGCATCCCATAGCGGCTGGCGCACACAGAGCCAATGTGTGTAGGCAGGCAACAGTTCGGCCTTGAAACCGTCCAGATAGACGAGGTGGCCGAGGGAAAGCTGCTCAGCGGGAAATATTTTTCCGTTGGTTGCAGCAATGCAAACGAGCTGCTGCCATCGCGCCCAATGCGGAGCAGAGGCGGCGAGGGCGAAGCAGCCCGCCGACAGTACATATTCAGGCAGCAATTTGCGGGCGACGGAGCCACCGAAGGCCTTCTTGCCATTCGAGTAGTAGAAGCTGGCGAGCTTGTACGGCCATGGGCCGAACCACTTTACGCGAACCTGTCGGGCGTAGGCGCGATCAGCGTTACTTGTGAGCACGATACGGTCAGGGCGTTCGGCCGCACAGCGCAGGAACATTTCAACCGCAGACCAGTCCTGAACCCATGTGTCGGAGTCCATCCACATGTAAACCTCATAGCCGGGAAACATTTGCGGGATGAAGGGCCTGCAAACACAGGCTTTGAGGTATTCCTGCCCCTTAGTCTTGCTAGGGGGCAGACCTGGCGGCCAGTCCGGACGCACGATAGAGGCGACGAGCGGAGCGAGTTCGGCAATTTGAGCGTCCGTGAGGCCCGCGTCCAGAATACAGATGTCGTGGTTGGCGCTCTCGGGGAAACGGCGCACTGAGTGAATCCACTCCCGAAGCAGGGGGTAGTAATTGGCATCGGCACCAGAAACAAGAGCAACACGAGGCATGGGCGGAACCTTTGGAACAGAGGCAGACAAACGATTGGGAGCTGGATGATTACAGACAGGGGCACCCGAAGCAAGAGGGAACCGCAGCGGGTCGCGAGTGAAGATGTGAGTATCTACTCATTTCTTCATCGTCAGAAAGACAAGGCACTCCAAGGGCTTAGCAGAAACCGTTTGCCATAATCTGGCGAATCAGGTGGAATAGAAGTATTCACATATTTTCTGTAACCTATTCATTTTTATGGAGTTCCCGCATGGAGCAGTCCGACGCGAAAGCGCCGAAACTACCCCAACCAAAAGTTCTCACCGACAAGTTCAACCGCGTTATCAGGACAGAAGAAGACTTCCGCGTCGGCATGCGCCGGGGCGCGGATGGCGTCAACCGCTGGTATCGTAACGGCAAGCTGGTGCGAGAGGAAGCCTCGGCACCGAAGACGAAGCGCGAAGAGACCATCGTGCTATTCCGTCAGGAAGCCGTGGATACGACGACGAAGAAAGTCTTCAAATCGCCGCCCACGTCCAACTCGGCCAGCGTCTCGACGGGTCCCTCGTTGAGCGGTTCAAGACGCTAAGAAATCACAGTCCCCCTGTGCTCAAGCGGCTTCCTGCAAAGGGAGCCGCTTCTTCTTTGCGGGGCATAAAGAAAGGGCGGCCCTTGTGGGGCCGCCCCTCTTTATCAAGTTTCAGATGAAGGCAGGTTTACACCTGCGCAACATTAGAACTGGATGTTCGTACCAATGGTGACTTGCGTGAAGTCTTCATCGGCGCTTACGCGTGCGGTGTTACCAGCGGCGTTGTTGGTGATGGTGCCGCCGTCGATGCTACCCCAAGCGATGGCACCACGGAAGGTCATGCCAGGGCCAAAGGTGTAGCCGCCACCGACCGTGAAGCGCTCGGTTTCGAGGTCGTTCGTTTGCGCGGTGGTGATACCGGCAGCCGCGCCAACAGCGAGACCAGCGTTGTCAGCTTTGCCGTTCAGGTAGGAAACACCAACGTGCCACGGGCCATTGTCCCAAGCAGCGCCGACAACCCAAACGTTCGAGTCATCAGCTTCCTCGGAGTTCAGGTAGGCTGCGCCGAACGAGAACTGGTTCCAAGCGACGTTTGCGCCAACGTTCCAGGTCGTCAGATCGTCACCACCAACCGCTTGATCGCTTGCGTGGCTGTAGCCAGCGCCGAGGCTCAGGCCGATGCCTTCAAACTGGCCATCCCAGCGAGCTGCGATTTCCCACAGGTCTTCGAAACCGACGGTATCGGAGCCCATAGCTTGGATGCCGGTGTTCAGCTGAGCTTCGGGAGCGTAGGAAACGCCAGCCTGGAAGCCGTTGAATTTCGGCGTCAGGTAGGTGATGCGGTCAACCGGATCAGCGTCCAGGCTGTCGGAGGGACCGTTGCCGAAATCAGCATGCTGGTAATCCAGCGTGGTGCCCAAACCGGCGTTAGAAAGGGCACCGTTGAAACCGGCCGCACCTTGCAGAGCGGTCAGGTCAGCCAAGGGACCGGAAGAAACGCTTACCGGAATGCGGATACCGCTGATCGTGGAGCGGAGGCCGTCGATGTTGCTGTCAGCAGACGGAGCAGCAACTTGCAGCAGGTAAGCGGCGCCATCTTCGTTACCGAAGTTCACGCGGCCCCAGCCGCCGGAAAAGTATGCGTAAGATTCGTTGTTGTTGTCGTTGTTTTCGACTTCTTGTTCAACATGAACGCCAACGGTCAGGCCGTTGTCCAGCGTGGTTTCGCCGGTGAAGTGAACTTCCGTGTTTTTGCGGAATTCGAAGTTGTTCAGGCCGTCATCATTGTCTTGATCGACATAGACGCCATAGCCGGAGAAATGGCCGCCGAGGCCGAGCTTCAGTTCGGCTTGAGCGGGCGAAGCGATGAGCGCTGCACCGACGAGAGCCGTACCTGCGAGAAGTACCTTTTTCATTGTGATTTCCTCTAGGGTTGGTTGTACGTACGGAAGGCCAAGCCTTCATGGGAAAGAAGTAAAGGAAGGCGGCGAAGGGGTGAAGAGGAAACCGCCCCTGTGGCGGCACTTCGGGCGGGAGTGTGGCAGAGATGCCACGGAATCCGGCTCTCTATTGACAGAACATCGAGGAAAGGTTAATCAAAGCGGCAAGGGCGGTCGAGAAGCCGCCCCCTCCAATGACTTGAGGCCCGCTGCACGCCTGTAACACGTGCGGCGGGCTTTTTCATGGGCGATGGGTGACCAAAGGCTCGGGCCGCTGTCTCCTTCGCGGCCACGTCCATACGTCCTTGAATCCTTGACCCTGCATCGGTTCGCCCCCGGAAGCCGCAAGCCGTGCCCGCTCGGGCAGTCTCCTTCTCTTCGTTGCGGCCAAGGGGTGCGGCGCGGTCGATACGCGCTGCTTTGGGCGGGCAAGAAGGCCGTGATGGTCGCGGCCCACAGATGAAGGAGAAACACCATGACGAAGCTGGTCACCACGTACACCCTCGAAAAACAGCCGGACGACGTGCTCAACTCGATGTTCCTGCGGGCGTGGTTCGAACTCGACCAAGCCAGCCGTCAGCGGGATGTCGCTCAGGCCAATGTCGAGAATATCGAGCGCGCCCTCAAGAAGCGCCGCATGGCGGGGCCGAGGCCGTAAGGCTCTCGCCCCGTCAATCCGGGAAGTCTTCGACTTCGGGCCGGTCGCGGGCCAGCTCCGGCGCAAGGACGTGCAGGGCGGCGATGAGATCGGGCGGCAGGTGCCGCTTGCCCCAGAGCCAGGCGCGGACGGTTTGAACGGCGCGGGCTCTTTTGGGGTTGCTGTCGGATGCGGGCTTGCTGAAGAAATTGAGGGTCATGGGGGCTCCTGCGAACAAAGCAGGAACGAGACTAACGGGATTCCCGATTAAGGCAAGGGCCTTTAGAGGCGCGGGCCGGAGGGGCGGTTGAACCGGGGACGGAGGGCGGGGGTCGTCATGGCGTCGGCTTCGAGCTTGATTTCGACCGGCTTGGGCGGCGCGTAGGTTAGGGCCTCGGGGACAAGGAAGCTGAGGAACTTGGAGACGATCGGCACACGGCTGACGACGAAAGCCAGACGGCGGGCGCAGGCAGGATGGCGGGCCGCCTGCGTGGAGACGAAGCGCGAGACGGCCGCCGCCGGAGCGGCGGCGAGGGCGACGAAGCGGGAAACGAAGGTTTGGCCCGGCGCTTGGGTGGCAACCTGTTCGGT
>WBZO01002046.1_pt1 | contig 28037 bp, 32 predicted proteins | sample 5204261 | NCBI WGS metagenome assembly WBZO01 (sample SAMN12412400, study PRJNA552823) | activated sludge metagenome | isolation source: activated sludge from anammox sidestream of wastewater treatment plant... | place: USA: North Carolina | collected 2017-09
GGCACGGGCACGGGGACCGGCACCGGTGGGGCGACCACCGGGACGGCAACAGGCACCGCCGACGCGAACGCGTCGACGACGGTCGAGCCCCCGAAGGTGACGACGACGAAGACGGTGACGACGACCGAGCCCGCCGGCGGCGCCGCGGCGAAGGCGGACGACGGTCTCACCGACCACGAGAAGGTCGTCGGCCACTTCGGCGTCGGCTACCTCGGCATGACGCAGCTGCCGATCGGCTCGGGCGGCGTCACCGCCGTGCAGCGCGCGAACCTGGACGCGCCCATCATCGGCGTCCGCTACTGGCTGATGGAGAAGCTCGGCATCGACGCCGGCATCGGCTTCACGATGTTCTCGTCGTCCACCGAGGTGCAGACCAACAACACGACGACGTCGGTGGACGGCCCCGCCGCGTTCGGTCTCGCCTTCCACGGCGGCCTGCCGCTCGCGTTCGCGCACGCGAAGCACTACAAGTTCCTGGTCATCCCGGAGCTGAACGTCGGCTTCACGCACCGCGGCGAGAAGCAGGCGGGCGCGAATCCGCCGCCGGACATCGTCCGCAGCGGCTTCCGCCTCGACGTCGGCGCGCGTGTCGGCACCGAGATCCAGTTCGGGTTCATCGGGATCCCCGAGCTCGCCCTGCAGGCGTCCGTCGGCCTGAACTTCCGCCGTCAGGTCTGGAAGAACAGCCAGGACGGCGCGAACGGTGCACCTCCCAGCTCCTCGTCGAACGGGGAGACGTCGATCGGCACCACGGTGCAGAGCGATCCGTGGGCGCTGTTCGTCAACAACATCTCCGCCATCTATTACTTCCCGTGACGCGCGCTACGCTTCATGTGAGGTCGTCATGAGGCGAACGAGCATCTTCCTCGCGCTCGCAGCGAGCAGCATCGCGGGCGCGGTTGCCTGCACCGGCGGCGTCGGAGCCCTTCCCGCCTTCACGGACGGATGGGAAGAGGACACCGGCGAGCGAAACCGGCGCGAGGTCCCGACGAACGGCACCGAGCCGGCGCCCTCCACGCAGGAGGGCGCGGCGAGCCAGCTGGACCCCTCACCGGGCTCGGGCGGCGGCGCGGGCGCAGGCGGTCTCGTCTGCTCCGGCGTGTACGCCTGCACGGTCGTGAGCAAGGGTCAGACGGTCACCGTCAACATCCAGCTCGTGGAGAAGGACGGTCAGTGCACCGCGAACGACGCGATCTTGATGCCCGACGGGACGATCAAGAGCACGAAGGACGGCGGCGGCACGGAGGGGACCTGGAGCGGCGGCGGCAACACGATCGTCGTCACCACCGAGGACGGCTCCGTGACCTGCGTCCGCACGAACGGCTCGGGCGGCGGCACGAGCACCGGCGGCACGAACGGCTCCGGCGGCTCGGGCGGTGGAAGCGTCCCGGACGTCCCGCCGCCGGTGACCGACGCCGGCACGGTCCGCGTCGACGCGGGCTGAGCGTCAAGGGGCGAAGTCGGCGCGCGCGTCCTTCGGGAGCACGCCGGCTTCGCTTCCGCGCGCGAAGAGCACGTCGATCGCGCGGCGCACGTCGGCCGGCGCGTCGAGCGTGTCCGCGTTCGCGTACATCGCGAGGTAGCGATCGAGCGAGGCGCGATCGAGGGCGAGGTCCTCGCGCTTGTCCTCCGCGAGGAGGGCGCGCGTGACCTCGTCCGCGTGATCGATCGCCCACCGGATCGACGCGCGGCACACGTCCGAGGTCTTCGCGACGAGCGCCTCGCCGAGGCCGCGCCGGATCGCGTTGCCGCCGAGCGGCAGGGGCAGGCCGCCGGTCTGCCGCGCCCACTCCTCGCCGATGTCGACGACCTTGCTCGTGCCCTCGCGCTCGTAGAAGAGACGGCCCTCGTGGATGAGGAGCGCCGCGTCGATCGCGCCGGACCGCAGCACCTCGAAGGCGCGCGCGTACGGCGCGATCGGGACGACGACGGGCTCGAAGTCGGGCAACAGCAGGCGCAGCACGAGGTACGCCGTCGTGCGGAGGCCGGGCACGCCGATGCGTTTTCCCGCGAGCGACGCGAGCTCGCACGGCTCGCGCGAGACGAGCACCGGGCCGTAGCCGCGCCCGACGGACATGCCGTGCGGCAAGAGCAGGTAGTCTTTCGCCACGCGCGCGTACTGCGCGATCGAGACCGCGACGACGTCCGCGTCACCTCGCTCGGCGCGCGCGTTGAGCGTCTCGGTGTCCGCGCGCTCGGCCGCGAACGAGAGACCCCCGGCGTCGACCTTGCCGTTCAGCAAGGCCCAGAACATGAAGATGTCGTCGCTGTCCGGGCTGAACGCGAGGCGGAGGGGGCTTCTCACTTGCACTCGAGCGAGCGTAGGGCGTCGATCTCGCTCGTCAACGAAGACTCCTTCGCGAGCGCGGTGATCGCATCGTCGTCCATGCCGAGGTTCGTCGAGCCCTTGGTCGCGTCGAGGTAGAACCAGCCGCGATCCCAGACCGACAGCGTGGCCTGCCGCCAGCACGAGTCCTGGCTGATGAGCGCGTACGCCTCCGGGTACTCCTCGCGCGCCATCTTCAGGTAGCGCTCGATGTACCAGAGGAACGTGAGGATGCCGTCGCGCTCGCTCGCCTTCGAGCCCTGGTACGTCTCCTGGAACGCGAGCGCCGTCGCGAGCGAGTTCACGTACTGGTTCGCCTCCTCGAGCACCGAGTTGTAGCCCTGGTCGCCGCCCTGGAACGAGCCGTCGTCCGGGTTCCCGTCGAGATAGACGTCCGCGTAGAAGTCGCAGCCCTGCTTGACCGAGCCGCCGCAGGCCTTCCGCTTGTTGTAGTATGCATCCGTCTTCAGGCGGCTCCGCGCGAAGGTCTTGCCGCCGCGCGAGGTCGTGTCGCCCTGCTTGCAGGTGAACTTCAGGTCGGGCCGCACGACGAACGCGCTCGTCGTGCCCGAGCCCTCGCCGAGATCGAAGAAGTGCCCGCACTCGTGCACGACCGTGGGCGCCTGGCGGAGCACCGCGTCCGCGCTCGACTTGTCGGAGAGGAAGCGGTCGATGCAGTTGCCCTGGCTCTGCGCCAGGCTGCTCGACAGGCCGCCCTCGACGACCTGCTTGCCGATCGCGTAGCGCTTGCCGAGCGCGCCGAGCAGGTAGTCGTTCGCCTGGGCGGGCGAGAACGACAGGCCCGAGAGGCTCGCGTTCGTCGGGAGCGCCTCGGCGTACGAGCCCTGCGCGCACCCGGGCTTGTCCGGGTTCGGCGTCGTGCCGCCCGACCCGGGGGTGTCGTTCCCGCCGGGGTCGGTCGGATCGCCCGTCTCGCCCGCGCCCGGGTCGTCGAACCCCTTCCGGGTCTCCGGCGAGCTGCCGCACGCGAAGAGCAAGCTACCGGCGAAGAAGACGGAGAGGACGGGGGTGGTGCTCCGGCGATCCATGGCGCGCACCCATGCCATGGCCCCGCCGGATTTCAAGCGTATTCGGCGTCGCCACAGCGTCTCGCGCGTCTCGTGCTAATGTCCGCGCCCGATGCGCGTCGCCGTTCTCGAGCAGCCGGGGGCAGATCGGGGGTTCTTCGCGCTCGACGGCGATCGGGCGCGCCGCTTCGACGGCTCTCCGTTCGAGGGCGCGCGCCTCGGATCGATCGAAGCTGCCTGGTCGCCCGCCGATCTCCGCGCCCCGGTACGTCCGTCCAAGATCGTCTGCGTCGGTCGCAACTACGCGGCGCACGCGAAGGAGCTCGGGCACGAGATCCCGAAGGAGCCCCTCCTCTTCCTGAAGGCGCCCTCCGCGATCATCGGGCCGGGCGGCGCGGTGGTCCTCCCGAAGGAGAGCGAGCGCGTCGAGCACGAGGCCGAGCTCGGCGTGGTCATCGGCCGTCGCATCCGCCGCGCGTCCCCCGAGGACGCGAAGCGCGCGATCTACGGCTACACCTGCGTGTGCGACGTGACCGCCCGCGATCTCCAGAAGAAGGACGGGCAGTGGTCGCGCGCGAAGGGCTTCGACACGTTCTGCCCCGTCGGGCCGTGGATCGAGACCGAGCTCGATCCGACGGACATCGAGGTGCGCTGCCTCGTCGACGGCGAGGTCCGGCAGCGCGGCCGCACGTCCCAGATGATCTTCGACATCCCGACGCTGCTCGCCTACGCGAGCGCGGCGATGACCCTCGAGCCGGGCGACCTCGTGGTCACCGGCACGCCGGAGGGCGTCGGCCCGCTCGCCCCCGGAAACAAGCTCATCGTGTCGATCGACGGCATCGGCGATCTCTCGGTCGGCGTCGTCGGCGGCGCCGATTCGTGAAGCGGCCGGCGACGACGATCGTCGCCTCTGCCGTCGTCGTGGGGGCCATGATGATCGGCGTCACCGCGGCGCGCCGCGCGAATCGCGAGAGCCCGTGCGGGCCAGGCTTCGTCCGCGAGGGCCCGCGCTGCCTGGGCCCGGAGCCCGCGCCCGCCGTCGTCGACGTCCCCGCCACCACGGTCACCATCGGCCCGTCCGACTGGGAGGCCGAGGGCCGGGTCGCCCCGCGGACGCTGAAGACCGCGCCGTTCCGGCTCGATCGCTACGAGGTCAGCGTCGGCCGCGCCTGCAGGTCCGCGGTGTTCGCCGGCGCCTCGTTCTGCGGGTCCGATCCCGCCCGCGCGGCCTTCGGCGTCACGCTCGCCAAGGCCCGTGCATTCTGCAAAGAACAGGGTGGCAGGCTGCCGACGGAGGACGAGTGGATCGCGGCCGCGGCCGGGGAAAAGCCCCGCCGCTATCCGTGGGGCGACACCGGCGCGGTGTGCCGGCGTGCGGCGTTCGGGCTCAGGGACGGCCCGTGCGCGAAGGGGGCCGCCGGCCCGGACTCGGTCGGCGCCCACCCCGAGGGCGCGACGCCGCTCGGGATCCACGACCTCGCGGGCAACGTCGCGGAATGGGTGGAGCCCGTCGAGACCGAGGGCCCCGCCGCGGTGCGCGGAGGCGCCTGGGACACCGAGCTCGCGACCGAGCTCCGGACGTGGGTGCGGGCGTCGGCGCGCGCCGACGCGGAAGATCCCACGATCGGCTTTCGCTGCGCCTACGACGTTGCTACACCGTCTGAGGTCCCGCCGTAGGCGGGCCGACAGCCCGAAGGGCCAAAGACTGCCCCCCGATGACCTGCGCGATCCTCAGCATCGGCACCGAGCTCACGCGCGGCGAGCTCGTGAACACGAACGCCGCCTGGCTCGCCGCCTCGCTCACCGACCTCGGCTTCGAGGTGCTCGAGCACTGCTCGGTCGACGACGACGAGGGGCGGATCATCGCCGCGGTCGAGCGCCTGTCGAAGGCCGCCAAGGTGATCGTCTCGACCGGCGGCCTCGGCCCCACCACCGACGACCTCACGACGGTCGCGGTCGCCAAGGCGCTGGGCGTGCCGATCGAGCGCGACCCCGCCTCGCTCGATCAGATCCGCCGCCGCTTCGAGCGCCTCGGCCGCACGATGAGCGCGTCGAACGAGAAGCAGGCCGACTTCCCGAAGGGCGCGAGCGTGCTCGCGAACCCGATCGGCACCGCGCCTGGCTTCGAGGTGAGCATCGGCGAGGCGCGCGCGTTCTTCATGCCCGGCGTACCGCGCGAGATGCAGCGCATGTTCGACGAGCAGGTGACGCCGCGCATCCGCGAGCTGTCGCCGAACGACAGCCACCAGATCCGCTTCCGCACCTTCGGCCTGCCCGAGAGCGTCGTCGGCGAGAGGCTCGCCGGCCTCGAGGAGGCGAACCCCGGCGTCGTCATCGGCTACCGCGCGCACTTCCCCGAGATCGAGGTCAAGGTGCTCGCGCGCGCGAAGGACAAGTCCGGGGCGCACGAGCTCGCGACGCGCGTCGCCGGCGAGGTGCGCGCGCGCCTTTCGGATGTGATCTACGGCGAGGGCGAGGACACGTTCGCCGGCGTCGTGGGCCGCGCCCTCCGCACGCGCGGCTGGACGCTCGCGATCGCCGAGTCGTGCACCGGCGGCCTCGTCGGCCACCTCCTCACGCGCGAGCCCGGCGCGTCCGACTTCCTCGTGCTCGACGCCGTGACCTACGCGAACTCCGCCAAGCAGCGGGTGCTCGGCGTCGACGAGGACGCGCTCCGCGGCCACGGCGCGGTGAGCTCCGAGGTCGCCTCGGGCATGGCCGAGGGCGCGCGCCGCGTGTCGGGCGCCGACGTCGCGCTCTCGATCACCGGCATCGCAGGGCCCACCGGCGGAAGCGAGACGAAGCCCGTCGGCCTCGTCTACCTCGCGGTCGCGACGAGCAAGGGCACGGTGGTGAAGGAGCGCAACTTCGCGTTCCGCGACCGCGCGCAGATCCAGACGATCGCCGCGTACGCGGGCCTCCAGCTCGTGCTCGAAGCCTGCCGCTGATCCTCGTCGGAGCAGCGCGCGGATTACGTCTCCTTCAGAGAAGCGATCTCGACTGCCCCCACGAGCTAGATCGCGAGCATGCGATGTTCCCGCCTCGCCTTGTTGGTGGGCCTCGTGTACGGGGCGCTCGTCGCTGCGTGCGGCAGAGACGCGGACGTCGAGACGTCGGCGGGATCGGCTTCGCAGGCCACGACGTCGGACGGCGGCCTGTGCGCCCGGTGGCCCCAGGCGGCCGATACGTTCGACGCGTCGGCGATGACGGGGTGCTCGCCGAAGGCCGCGTTCGAGGGGACCGCGGGCAACCCGTGCGACGGCGGCAGCGAGTACGCGCTCTCCTGCAACCGAGCGTCGCCCGATCCCGCGCTCGGCTGCCGCGTCGGGGCGACGTCGCCCGCGGGCCCGGCGTACTGCTGTCCGTGTCGCCCGTGACGCCTCGGACCTGACGCGTCCGCGCGAGTCAGAAGAGCCGCGGCTCGCCCGGACCGAAGAACGGCGGCACGTCCTTCGAGCTCGAGCCGCGGATCGCCCGGAAGTACAGCTCGGGAAGGGCGCGCGGAGGGAGGCGCTCGATGGCGTAGCGGTATCGTGCCCCGGTCTCGCGAAGGTCGTCGCCGTCGGCGATCTGCGCGCGGAGCCGCGCCTCGAGCTGGGGCCGCGCGAGATCGATTGCGGCTCGGACGATCGCCGTCTCGACCCAGTCGCTCCCCCGATCGGGCTCGTGCCGGGCGATGCGGTCGACGAGCGCGAGGGGATCATCATGATGTTCGTGAACGCGGCGCAGACGACGGGCGATCTCACGCTCGAAGCGGACCCGTCGTGATGCCGTGCCGAGCCCCGAGAGCGCGTCGTCGACGAGCTGCGCCGCGGCCTCGAGCGACGTGGCTGCGGCTTCGAGATCGTTCTTCCGTAGCGCGCGGAGCGCGCGCTCGACGTGGAGCTTGTGCGCGCGCTCCGTCGCTTCGTAGGCGGACGCCTCGAGGCGCACGTGGACCGCGATCACGTCCATGGCGAACGTCGTGCCCGAAGCCGATCCTCGAACGAGCCGCGTCCTGCCCCGGACGGCGACGACGGTCGACGAGGACGGCTCCGTGCGGCCCAGGACGTCCTGGACGCTCGAGGCACCGCCCTGCGACGACGGCGGCGCCGGGACACGGCCGCGAAGAAGGACCCGCGACGAGGTGTGGCCCGGATCCTCCGGCAGCGCGAGCGCGAGCTCGCCGTTCGGGAGCCGGACGAGACACCCCACCGCCGTCGCCTCCGTCTCGCTCTCCCACGTGAGGGCGAAGAGGTTCGGCGTTCGGACGCCGTCGGGCGGGGTGAAGGCCTCGCTCCCGGGCATGAACACCGCGAAGTGCTCGCGTCCATCGGCGAGCTCGATGGCGTCCCGGTGCCACTGCCGTGTGCTCACGTCGAACGACGTCGACGGCCACGAGACCACCGCGACCGTGTCGCTCGAACGCGCGCTCCTCGCTGCGGCGAGCGACTCGGAGTCCTCCACCGGCGGAGCTCCGTCGACGACGACCGCGTCGAACCGCCTCTCGGCAAACGGAACCGTCCGCGAGAAGACCGTCACACCGAGCCCCGCGTCTTCCAGCTGGTGTGCCGCCGGCGTCGCCTTCCCGTCCTCCGTGAGGACGGCCACCCGTCGAGCGCTCGGTCGAGCCGCGCGAACGAGCTCCACGATCGTCGAGGGCTTCGTCTCGACATCGAGCGGCGCTCCGCCGGGCTTCGCGCGCGTGACGTCGGCGACCTCTGCGCGCGGTGCTCGAGGCGCGACCGTTCCGCGCGGCGGGGTACAGCCGAAGGTGGCGACGAGGTGCAAGAGCAAGGCGGCGAGGGCGAACCGCATCAGTGACACCACTCTTCCTTCACGACCGCGGGATCGAGCTTCGCGAGCCCGGTGAACGCGGCGCGTGCCTCGGCGATCTCGGGCGGAAGTGGCCCACGCATCGTCGCGACCCTGGCCTCGAATGCCGCGCGTGCCGCGAGCGCCTCCTTGCGCGACATCGTCTCGAGCGCCGGCGGCGCCAGCCCGAGCATGGTGCACGCGCGCGCGATCGAGGAGCCATGCTCGAGCGCGAACGACCGGCGCACCCCCTTCTCGTAGTACCGGAGGCGCAGCATCGCGCCGGCCCTCGCCGTCGCGTGCGCCGCTTCCTCGGGCGATGCGCCGCGGGCGGCGGCGAGCTGTCGATACGCCGTGTAGTCGTCGTTGGCCGTCAGCGCGTCGTACCCGCGCACGGGGCGATCGCCGGTCATCCACTGCTCGAACCGGACGTCGCTGCGCGTGGCCGCATCCCGTCGCTCTTCCAGCGAGCCTGCATTCCCGACGAGGTCCTTCTTCGCCGACCACGCGACGGCGTGCTGGTGGGGCGCGAGCGTGCGCGGGTCGAGCGCGTCGGTCCGGCCGCGCGTCGCCCGCTCCCACGCCGCGAGATGCACGCCCGGCGCGAGCGGCGCCGTCCCCGAGTAGCCCCACATCGTCTTCAGGTTCGGGAACGCCGCCCGCCACGCCGGGGCGTCGGTCACGCGACCCTCGGTGTTGCAGCCCGAGAGGTGGATGTCCTCGACTTGCGCGGCGGCCTTCGGGAGCGCCTCGGCGAGCGCGCGCAGGCTGCCCTCGTCGAGCTCGCTCCCGTCACCGAAGAACGTATCGCCGTGGTGGCCGGAGACGACCAGGCGCGACGGAATCGACGCGCCGTTCTCCGCGGGCGCCCACGCGAGCGCGATGCGCGCGAGCTCGTCACGGCCGCTGGGCGGCGTCGACATCAGCGCTCGGACGATCGCCTCCTCGCGCTCCGGACCGAAGCCATGCTTCTCCGCGAACGTGTGGGCGAAGGCCGCGACGTCCGCGGCGGTCAGGAGCGGATGGCGCTGGCCGTCGAGGTCGATCGCAGCGCCCGACGCGGCGTGAATGGACGCGACGGATGCGGAGGCACGCAGCGCCGCCTCCTCGGCCGTCCAGCTCGCCGAGTTCACGCCGACGTACAGGATGCGATCGTTCCGCGGCGCCGGCGTCGCGTTGCGGCACGCGTCGATGACCGCTTGATCGCGGTAGGAATCGCCGGCCGCCGTGCACGGCGGCGCTCCTCGAGCCGGTGCGCGCGTGGATCGATTCGCGGCGTCGTCTTCGTGATCGTCGTGGCGGTCGACCGGACGGCGGCCGATGCCGGGGATGCCCATCGTCATGCGCCCCCGGTCGGCCGCGCGCCGCGGAGGTTGCCTGAAAAGGTGTTGCGCCTATCAGTTCGGAGGCGCCGCCGAGCCGTCGGGCAGCGGCGTCTTCTCCGCCACGCACGCGCCCGAGCGGCACCTCGGTGTCACCGTGTAGTCGGGCGGAAGGCGCGCGCCGATCTGCGGGCACATCGCGCGGTCCTTCGCCGTGCAGTGCTCTTCGTTGTGCTCGCGCGCGTCCTTCGCGTCGTCGCGGTGCGCCGCCTGCTCGCAGTACGGGTTGTGGCAGCAGTCGCCCTTCGATTCGCACGCGAGGACGCACTCGTCGTCCGCCTTGCACGGGCGAGGCCCGGTCGGCGACGCCGCCGTCTTCTTGCAGGCGACGAGCGCGATCGCGCAGGCGACGAGCGACACCACGAGGAGGTCGCGCGCGCGGATCACTTCTGTCCCAAGACTTCGTCGGCCCACTTCTTCGCGGTCGCGCACGTGCCCGTCGAGGTCCACGTGTCCTTCGCCACCTTCGCCGGCCCGGCCATGAGGACGATGTCCTTGTCCTTGCGCGCGAAGAGGAGCGGCCCCGTGTCCTTGCGCTCGAAGCAGAGCGTCCAGCCGTCGGCGATCGCGGGCTTGCCGTGGCTCTTCTTCAGCCCCGGCGACACCTTCTGCATCGCACGCTCGGCGAACGGCAGCGCGTCGTAGCGCGCGTGCACGACGAACGCGATCTCGTCGCCCTTCTGGAAGGCGGCCGATCGATCGCCTCCCCACCCGGCCGCCGCGAGGCGCGCGTCCGCGTGCTCGATCCACTCCTCGAACGTGAGCGCGAAGCCGAGCTCGCCGAAGGTGTCGTCGTCCTCCTTCTTCCAGCCCTCGCCGAGCGCCTGCGCGGTGGGCACCGGGACCGACAGCGCCGGCTCGTTCGCCTCCCACTTGTCGAGGTGGAGGATCTGCTCGGTGGTCGTCGGCAGGCGCTCCCACGCCTTGTCGACCGCGCTCCAGCCGCCCTTCCTCCGGAGCTGCTGCACGAAGCCGAGGCCGTCGACGTAGGGCGCGATCAGCGTCGTGCGGAGGATGTGCGGGACGCTCTTGATCTCGCCGCCGTCGATCGCCGTGCGCATCATCTCGCGCAGCATGTCCTCGGGGATGTCGAGCGCGGTCTTGTTCTGCGCCTTTGGCGTCTTCGCGTCGTACATCACGAAGTCGAACATCGCGCTCGTCGCGTCGCCCTCGGCGAGCGCCGCGAGCGCGAGCGACCTATCGCCCTGCCCCGGCTTGTAGTCGGAGCGGGACTTGAGGTCCCAGTGCTGGTCCTGCAGCGCGTGCACCAGCTCGTGCGCGAGCGTGGCCTGCGCCTCCTTCCCGCGCAGCTCCGACGCGAGATACATCGTGCCGTTCTTCGGATCGTAGAAGCCCTCGAGCTGCGCCTCGAGCAGGCGCATCATCTCGCTGAGGTAGTCGAACGAAGCGGGCGCGAAGCCCATGATCTGGATGAGCTGGCCCTCGCGACGGAGCGCCTCGGGCGGGTACTCGCGGAGCGCCTTCTCCTTCACGCGCGCGACGAGCTCCTCGCGCTTCAGCTTCACGCCGGGCACTTCCTTCGTCGACTTCACGCCGCGGAGCTCGGTCATCATGTGGAGCGTGCGCGCGACGACGCGCTGCTCCTTCGCCGACAGCTCCGGATCGCGATCGCCTCCGGCGGAGGCGTCCTGATCCTTCGTCGCCGCCCCGGCGCCCGCGTCGGCGATCGTCGCCGAGGGCGCGGGCGGCGGGACGGTGGGCGCGGACGCCTGACCGCCGCCGCACGAGACGAGGAGCAGCGCGGCCGCCGCGACGACCGCCCTCATCGCTTCGCTCCCTTGAGCGCCGCGATCGCCGAGGCGTAGTCCTTCTCGTTGAACACCGCGTTGCCCGCGACGAGCACGCGCGCGCCGGCGGCGATCGCGTCGGGCGCGGTCGCGGGCGTGATGCCGCCGTCGATCTCGAGGTCGATCGGCAGACCGCGCTCGTCGATCATCTTCCGGATGGCGGCGACCTTCGGGAGCATCTCGCGGATGAACGACTGGCCGCCGAAGCCGGGGTTCACGCTCATGACCAGCACTTGATCGATCACCTCGAGGACGTAGCGGATCGAGTCCTCCGGCGTCGAGGGGTTCATCGTCACCCCGGCGCGCTTCCCCAGCGAACGGATGTGGCAGAGCGTGCGATGCAGATGGGTGCACGCCTCGACATGGATCGTGATGGTGTCCGCGCCCGCCTCGGCGAAGGCCTCCACGTACTTCTCCGGCTCGACGATCATCAGGTGGACGTCGAGCGGGAGCTTCGTGGCCTTCCGAAGGGCCTTCACCACCGGGGGCCCGATGGTGAGGTTCGGCACGAAGCGCCCGTCCATCACGTCGACGTGGATCCAGTCGGCTCCGGCCGACTCGACGGCTGCGACCTCCTCCCCGAGCCGAGCAAAGTCAGCCGAGAGGATCGACGGGGCGACGAGGATGGGCCCAGGCACGCTGGCAGAGGTGGTCACGGCGGCCAGGCTCTTATCACATGGCGGGCTTGCGCTCGGCGCCCGGTTGGGAAACTCTCTATCCCCCATGCAAACCCGCAAGATCACCAAGGCCGACTTCGACCAGATCGTCGAGGTCATCGACCGTTGGTGGGGCGGACCGATCGCGACGCTCGCACACCCGATCTTCTTCTACGAGCTCGGCGACAACGCGCTCGTCGCCGAGGACGACGGACGCTTCATCGGGTTTCTGCTGGGCTTCATCCATTTCAAGGAGCCCAAGACGGGTTACGTCCACCTCGTCGGCATCCACCCCGAGTACCGGCGCCGCGGCGTGGGCCGCGTGCTCTACGCGGAGTTCACCGAGCGATGCCGCTCGCTCGGGTGCAAGCGGATGAAGGCGATCTCGACCACCGGCAACGAAGGCTCGATCCGCTTCCACGAGGCGGTCGGCTGGCGCGCGGACGAGGTCGAGGACTACGCCGGGCCGGGCCGGAAGCGCATCGTCTTCACGCGCGATCTCACCGATCCGTCGACGACGAACTGAGAGGCCGCGAGGGCACGGGCCGCGGGGAAGACGCGTCGGGGTGGTCACGTATCCTCCTCTTCGACGTCCCCGAACGGTCTCGTCGCGCATGCATGAGCTGGAGAGTGCTAGAAAATCCGCGACCCCGATGGTGACGCGCGCCGCCCTCTCCTCATTTCTGGTCGGTGCCCTCGCGCTCGTCGCGTGCAGCTCGGGCCCCGAGCGCACGCCCTTCGTCGAAGACGCCGCGAGCCAGCCCGCGCCGGCGCCGGACTCCACGGAAGAGCCTCCGTCCTCGCAACCGACGCCGGTGAAGCCGACCGGCGATGCGGGAGACGAGGTGCCGAGCGACTGCAAGACCACGGCGCCGAGCAACAAGTGCGGCCTCGTCCCCCAGTGCGGCTGCTCCGCGAGCGAGACCTGCGACGTCATCGACGCGCAGGGCAGCGTGCGCTGCGTCGCGTTCGGCAAGGCGCCGATGGGCCAGCCGTGCACCGCGACGGCAGGATGCGCGCAGGGCCTCACGTGCGTGTTCGGGACGTGCCATGCGTTCTGCGACGAGCCGGGCAAGGCGTGCGGACAGGCCGGCACCGGCGACTGCATCCAGGTGCAGGCCGCAGGCGGCGCGGCGATCCCGAACCTCGCGGTGTGCATGGTGCGTTGCGCGCCCCACGACCCCAAGTCGTGCGGCGGCAAGACGAACGCCGGCGTCGGCGTCTGCTTCGTCGACGACAAGGGCGGCACCGACTGCCAGGAGGGCGGGACGCGCACCCAGAACCAGACGTGCACTCCGCAGGACGAGTGCGGCCCGGGCCTCGTCTGCGTGACGCCCTCGAACGGCCCGTCGACGTGCAAGCGCTGGTGCCGCGTCGGCACGACCGACTGCGGCGGGTCCGTCCAGTGCCAGTCGTTCTCGACGAAGGTGATGGTCAAGACCGCATCCGGCAGCCTGGAATACGGCGCCTGCCCCTGAAGCGGGCTTTACACGCGACGCGAAGCGCGCGATGGATAAGCCAAGATGTCCTCGGTCAAGACGCCCGCAGCTCGCAAGGCCGAGCCTCCGGTCACCACCGCGCAGCTTCGCGAGGTCGGTCTGTTCGGCGCGCTCTCCGACGAGTTCCTCGAGCACCTCGTCGGTACGCTCACGACGATCCGCGTGATGCCGGGCCAGACCGTCTTCAAGGAAGGCGATCCTGCGCGCGAGTTCTACGTCGTGCTCGACGGCGAGATCGAGGTGCTCAAGCGGAGCCGTCGCGGGCGCGAGACGCGCGTGGCGATCCTCGGTCCGAACGACTGCTTCGGCGAGATGTCGATCATCGACATGCAGCCGCGCTCGGCCACGGTGCGCGCGCTCGGTCCGGCTCACCTCCTCAAGATCACGACCGAGGAGATGGACGCGCTCTACCGGCACGACCTCAAGTCGTACACGCTCATCATCCTCAACATCGCGCGCGACCTGTCGCGCCGCCTGCGCGTGACCGACGGGCTGCTCGCCGACTTCACGGCGAACGTGCTCGAGGAGTACGTGCAGACGCCCACGTCGAAGCGCTGACGCTGGCGTCAGCCCGCGTCCGCGTCGCTGCCGGCGTCGCTCCCGCCGTCGTCGCTGCCAGCGTCGCCGCCGTCCGCCGCGCCGTCCGCGGATCCGTCGAGGCCGTTGCCGGCGTCGCTGTCCGGCGGCGGGTTCTGCGTCTCGGAGGACATTCCCGCGTCGGTTCCGCCGAAGCCGGCGCTCGGCGCTTCGTCGCCGGCGTTGCGCTCCTCGTCGCCCGGGGGGAGCGGCTGCGGGTTCAGCGTGCAGGCCGCCGCGGCGGCGATCGCGGCGAGCGTCGCGACGGCGAGGTATCCGCGCGCCCGCATCAGTTGTCTCCGCTCGAGTCCGCGCCGCCGTCGCCCGCGTCCCCGCCGTCCGACGCGTCGGCGTCCGCGTTCGGCGCGCCGGACGATCCGCCGCTGCTGCTCGATGCGCCGCCGGCCGTGCCGCGCCCGTCGTCCTCGGGGCTCTTCGACTCGCCCGGATCCTGCGGGGGGAGCGGCTGGGGGTTGAGCTCGGCGCCCGGCTCCTCGGCGGAGCACGCCTCGACGCCGTGCACGACGGCGAATGCGGCGACCACCCACAGGACCCTGCGCAGCGAGCTCATGATGACCGGATGGGAACAAAGCATTGCTGATGCCAGCCCGAAAATCCAAGGGAAAACCTCCATATGGGCCAGTCCGGGCACGACAGCAGGCCGATTTCCGAGCGGGGTCTGGCACGGGTTGGCACAATCCCGCCGACCGCGATGAGCGTGCCCGCAGCAAGCATCCGCAACGTCACGAAGCGCATCTGGGACGGGCGCGAGCGGCGCGTCGTGCTCGAGGACATCTCGTTCGACCTCGCGCGCGGCGAGGTCGTGGTGATCCGCGGGCCGAGCGGCAGCGGCAAGACCACGCTCCTCGCCATCGTGGGGGCGATGCTGTCTCCGACGAGCGGCGAGGTGCAGATCGACGGCGAGCCGACGTCGCGCCTTCGCGAGGCGCATCGCGCCGAGGTGCGGCGACGCAAGGTCGGTTACGTCTTCCAGGACCTGCAGCTCGTCGACGGTCTGGATGCGCTCGCCAACGTGCTCCTCCCGCGCGTGCCCGACGGCGTCACGAAGGAGGACGAGAAGCGGGCCGCCTCGCTCCTCGAGCGGCTCGGCGTCGGCTCCGTCGCGCACGCCAAGGCCCGGTCGCTGTCCGGCGGCGAGAGGCAGCGCGTCGCGCTCGCGCGTGCGCTCGTCAACGACCCTGCCCTGCTCGTCCTCGACGAGCCGACGGCGCACCTCGACGACGCCCGCGCGCATGCGGTCGCGGAAGAGCTCGGCAAGCTCGCCGCGGACGGGCGCGCGGTGCTCGTCGCGACGCACGACGCCCGCATCACGCAGAGCGCCGGCGTCGCCCGCGTGCTCGACCTTGCGGGCGGCAGGCTCGTGCCCCAAGGTTCGACCCAGGATCCGCGATGAGCAACCTCCTCGAGCCCTGGGTGCTCCTCCGCATCGCCGCGGGGCTCGTCGCGTTCCTCATGTTCGTGCGCGGCGCGATGACCGCGCAGAAGGTCCTGCGTCGCTTCGACGTCGCGCGGGCGACCGAGGGCCAGCTCGCGCTCGAGCGCCAGATGGAGCTCGCCTCCACCTTCGTCCGCGTCGGCGCCGTCGTACAGGTCCTCGCGCTCGCCCTGTCGGCCCTCGCGTCCGATCGGCTGAGCCGCGGCGTCCGCGGCGCGATGTGCGCCTACGGCGTGTTCGGCGCCAACGAGTGGGGCTTCCGCTCTCTCGCCGCGACGGCGGTCGTCGCGCTCGCGGCCGGCATCCTCACGCAGGTCCTGGCGTTCGACGCCCGGGTGCGCGCGTTCGAGCTCGCCCGTCCGGTCGCCACGATGACGCTCGCGATGGCGCCGCTCTCGGCCATCGATCTCGCGTTCGCGTACGAGTACCTCTCGCGCCTCGACCTCACCGTGGTCGCGTCGTGCTGCTCGGTCCAGCTCGATCCGGTGGCCGCGGGCGGTGCCGGGTTCGCCGGAGGACCGCGCGTCGTCGCGACCGCCATCGCGGCCCTCGGTACGGCGGCGTCGATCGCGGCGGCGCTCCTCGCGGCGCGCGCACCGACGCGTCGTCGCGTCGCGATCGCCGGCGCGGTCACGCTCGTCACGATGCCCGCCGCGCTCGCCGCGTCGGTCCTCGAGGTCGCGCCCCACGCGTTCGAGGTGCCGCAGCACGTGTGTCCGTTCTGCCTCCTCCGCGGCGACGTCCTCGCGATCGGCTATCCGCTCTACGGCGCGCTGCTGCTCGCCGCGATCTGGGCCGGCGGTGCCGCCGTCAGCGCGCTGCTCGCTCGCGGCCGGACCTCGCAGGAGGCGCTCGAGCCGTTCGCCCGACGCACGCTGCGCCGCGGCGCAGTGGCCTGGGCGATCGCGCTCGTCCTCGGAGCCGCGCCGATCGTACGGTTCGCCATCGTCTCCGGCGGAGGTTCGCTGTTCCCATGATCGCACGTCGCTCGTTCCTCGCCCTGGGCGCCGTCCTCCTCCTCGCCTGCAAGCGTGAAGAGCGCTGCAAGACCTGCGGCATGAAGATCGATCCCGCGAGCGTCTGGCGCGCCGAGCTCGTCTCGGCCGACGGGAAGGTCACGCAGTTCGACACCCCGCGCTGCGCGCTCTACGCCTGGCGCAAGGAGAACTTCCCGGCGGTGACGATGCGCGTCCGCGAGTACTACGACGCGAGCGGACCGCTGCGTGACGCACGGGAGCTGCGCTTCGTCGTAGGTGGTGACGTGACGGGGCCGATGGGACCGGACTTCGTCCCGGTCGAGCCCTCGCGCGTCACGAAATTCATCCAGGACCACGGCGCCGAGAAGTCCTTCACGCTCGACGAGATCACCGCCGAGGTCGTCTCGAACAACTGACCGCGGCCCACGCCGTGACAGAACGACCGGGCTCGAGCGGACCATGGCTTGAAGCCTCCGGGGAGCGCGTTAGTGTTTCGGACTGCAACGATGCAAGCCGCGCCGACCGAGCTCCCCGCCCGTATCCGCCGCACGCTCGAGCTCGTCTATGGCGTCGAGGGCGTCACGGCCGCGCGCGTGTGGCACTGGCCAGGCCGCGTCGCCGTCGGCGTGAGGCCGGCGATGCTGTCGGCGCCCGCCGAGCTCCTCCGCCGCGTCGAGAGCGCCGTGGCGGGACTCCGCGAACCGGACGAGACGTGGGAGTTCGGCCTGCTCGAGACCGAGTGAGCGCGGACAAAACGCGAAACGCGCGCCGGGCACGAGGCCGGGCGCGCGTTCAGTTCGTGTCGCGGGCGATCAGTTGCTGACGAAGATCGACTCGATCTCGGTCTTGACCTGATCCTCGGTCTGCTCGCGGGCGATCGCGATCTCCTTCACGATCAGCGTACGCGCGGTGTCGAGCATGCGGCGCTCGCCGAACGAGAGCTGCTTGTCGGTCTTGAGGCGGTAGAGATCGCGAAGGACCTCGGCCACGTCGTAGATCGAGCCCGTCTTGATCTTGTCCATGAAGCCGCGGTAGCGGCGGTTCCACGTCTGGTTGTCGAACGCGATCGTGCGCTCCTTGAGGATGTCGAAGATCTCGCGGATCTCGTCTTCCGTGATGACCTGGCGGAGACCGACGGCGGTGGCGTTGGAGACCGGGACCATGATCTTGCGGTCGGTGTCGAGGATCCGGAGGACGTAGAACCGCTGGCGCTTGCCCGCGATGTCCTTCTCTTCGATCCGGATGACCTCGGCCACTCCCTGGGCGGGGTAGACGGCCTTGTCACCGACCTTGAACTTCACGTCCGTTCCAGCCTGCATAGCGTCTCCTTTTCCTGAGTCCTGTTCCGGTTTCCGGGGGACCCGGATCCGCGATGATTGCGGACTGCAACCATCACGCTTCGTCTTCTGCTTCGAGCTCGAGCGGTTCGAGCCCGTTCGTTCGACACGACGACGACCCATGGAAACCAAGGGGATCGTCGAGTAACGCGGCGCGCCTCGGTTTATTCCACGGACCTGGGCGGCAGGGGGGCGTCAGCCTCAGGCCGTAACTTCAGGCGGGCGTACTCTAGTGCGTCGACCCCCATTCTGTCAAATTCTTTGTGGAGAAAAATGGGTGGGTGTGTGCACGCCCTCCATCGAACCAGCCTCTCTTCGTCTACGTGGTCCTCTTTCCAATCGTGCTTTTGCGCACTTGGCGAGACGTGCCCAGTGTGTGGTAGGAGTATGTAGGATAGGGCAGGCTCGTGCAAGCACGGGCGCGACGATTTTGGACCTCAGTCGGCCCGCCCCGCCGCGAGCTCTTCGGCCAGGCCCCAGCGGACGCCGCGGTCGGAGATGGTGACGCCGCGCGCATGCACCTGCTCTAGGAACGCGAGCGCGACGATCCCGCCCGCGACGATGACGTCCGCGCGCTTGGGCTCGAGGCCCGCGGTCTTCCTGCGCTCGTCGAGCGGCGCGCGGGCCAGGCGATCGACGACGTTGCGGAGCTCGTCGATCGACATCGATGCACCATGCACGCGTGCGCCGTCGTACGTGTCCATCGCCATCGAGACCGCCACGAGCGTCGTCATCGTCCCCGCGATCCCGACGGGCGCAGCCTCGAGCGCCAGCGCGGGGACCGCGGCGAAGGCGGCGCGCGCCGTCTCGCGCACCGCGGCGAGCTCCGCGTCGCTCGGCGGATCGCTGCGAACGTGGCGCTCGGTCAGGCGCACGCTGCCGACGTCGAAGCTGTGGGCGTACGCGATCGTCGACGTCGCGCGATCGCCGTGCACGACCTCCGTGCTCCCGCCGCCGATGTCGAAGACGCACACGTTCCTGCCGGTGACCCCTTCGGGGAGGCCGCTCAGCGCGCCCCGGAACGTCAGGCGCGCCTCCTCGTCTCCCGAGATCGTGCGCGCTTCCACCCCGAACCGCGCCTTCACGTGGGCACGCACCTCGTCGCCGCCGCCGGCGTCGCGCATCGCGCTCGTGCCGACCACGGCCACGCGCTCCGCCCCCGTGCGCGCCACGACGTCCGCGTAGCGATCGAGGCACTCGTGGGTCCTCGCGATCGCCGCCGGTGCGAGCGTCCGCGTCTTGTCGACGCCCTCGCCGAGCCGGGTGATCGTCGCGTGCTCCTCGACGGCCGCGAGCGTGCCGTCGGGTCGCACCTCGGCGACCAGCAGGAGCACCGTGTTCGTACCGATGTCGATCGTCGCGACGCGCATGGTTCGATCTCCTTAAACGCGAACGGCTCCCGGGGAGCTCGAGGGGCGTTGCCCTTCGAACGTGGCCAGAGAGCCGTCCACGAGGGCGCCGATCGGCGCGATTACTTGATGTTGCCGAGGTTCAACATCTCCTCGACGTTCGGCTGAACGACGAGCTCGACGCGGCGGTTCTTCTTCTTGTCCTCGTCGCTCTGCTGCTCGACGGTGCCCGCGATCGGGTCGAACTCGGCATAGCCGGCGGCCGCGAGGCGACGCGGGTTCAGGCCGCCGCCGCCGGTCTTCGCCCCTGCCTTCGGCTCGGCCGTCAGGAAGACGACGACCTGACGCGCGCGCATGACCGAGAGGCCCCAGTTGTCCTTGAAGTAGCCGCCCGGCGGGTACTTCACGTTGTCGGTGTGCCCGGCGACGAGGAAGTAGCGGTTGTTGAGGTCCTTGTCTCCGCGAATGACCTCGGCGACCTGGGAGAGGACCTCCTTGCCCTGGGGCTTGAGGTCGTCCTTGCCCGAGTCGAAGAGGATGTCGCCCGGCAGCTGCACGACGAGGCGGTTGTTGCGCGGCACGACCTTGACGCCGAACTGATTCAGCTTGTCGAGCTTCGACCGGAGCTCGCGGAAGCGCGCCTCGATCACCGCGAGCTGGTCGGCGCGCTGCTTGTACTCGGCGAGCGCCTGCGCGAGCCGCGCCGTCTCTTCCTTCGACTTGTCGAGACCGAGGCCAGCCTGCTTCAGCTGCTCCTTCATCTTCTCGATCGAGTTCTGCGCCTCGGTGTACTTCGCCTGGTCGTCGGCGATCTGCGCCTTCGCGGCCTTGAGATCGGCGGAGAGCTTGTCGATCTCGCGCTGCTTCGCGGCCATCTCCTCGTCGGTGTGGCCACAACCGCCGAGCGCGATCGCGACCATCGCCGCACCCGACCAAACAAGAAGCTTCCTCATCAGGGTCTCCTCCTAGAGAGCGAATCGACGGTATCGGGACGGCGAACGTGACGTCAACGACCGCTCGTCGCCGTCGCTGCTCGTGGAGGACTCTCGCGACCCATCGAGGTCGAATTTTTTTTTCGTCGCTCGCCCCGGAGAGATCGAGGCGGCGCCTCTCCCGATCGTCCCGAGTCCAGATTCGATAGCGAAACAGGAGTCTGCCGCCCGATCGCGGAAAGGCCTGGCGCTACGACATCTCGCGGCGATCGAGAGACCCGATCGACGTCCGAGCGCCCGAGCGCGCCCACTGCTCTACCGGGTACCTGACGCCCTTTCAGGCTGCTCGCCCGTCAAGTTTTTTTTGTTTGACACCTAACGTAGGTGACCATATACGTCATGTAGATCACCTCTGCAGGAGGACATCGAATGGCTGCTAAGAAGAAGGCTGCTGCGAAGAAGACGAAGACCACCAAGAAGGCCGCGGGCAAGACCGCGAAGAAGGCCGCTGGCAAGAAGCGCGCGGCCAAGAAGTAAGGCCTCGGTCAGGAGCATTACCGATGGCTGCTAAGAAGAAGGCTGCAAAGAAGACCAAGACGGCCAAGAAGGCTGCTGGGAAGACCGCAAAGAAGGCGGGCGGCAAGAAGCGTCCGGCCGCCAAGAAGGCGGGCGGCGCTCGTAAGGCTGCCAAGAAGCCTGCTAAGCGGGCCGCTCCCAAGGCCGCGAAAGCTGGGCGGTCCTCGGCGAAGCGCTCTTCCGGTGGCCGTAAGGCTCCCGCGAAGGCTGCTCCGCCGGCCGGTGTTCCGTCGATGTTGGGCGGGGCTCCGACCTCCAGCGCTGGGCTGGACGAAGGCGAAGAGTAAGCTCTTCCGCTAGGATCGCTCTTTTCGCCCGCCTTGCCACCTGGCAATGCCGGGTGGAAGGGCAAAGACGAGAGGGCTACCCGAAAGGGTCGCCCTCTTGTCTTTTTTGTCTCCAAGAGCTCAGGAATGCCTGAGCTTGATGAGGCGCGCGAGGGGTATGGCCGTTCAGGGGGCGCCAGGCGAGCACCCTTGACGCCTGAGAGGTAGGATTCAGCCGTACAGTGCGGCTTTCGCCTAGTCGCCGAGGTAGAGCTTGAGCGCCTCGGCGGCGGCCCGGCGATCGAAGGGCACGCCTTCGAGCTCCGCGCGCTGTCCGATCTGCTCGAAGAGCGCCGACAGGAACGCGAAGAACTGCTCGGCCTCCGCCACCGCGCGCTCGAGGCGCGCCGGATCGAGGAGATCGGTCTCCGTGAGCGCGGCGAGCGCCTCCTGGAACGCGTCGAAGCGCGGGTAGTCCGCGGCGCGCAGGAGCGGGTAGCCCATCGCGTTGAAGTAGGAGAGGAACTCGCGCACGAACTGGAGCGACGACGGACCGCTCCACCGATCCTCGCGGCTCGGAGCGGCGCGCGCCTTCGCCGCGAACGCGCGGACGATCTGCGCGAACATCCAGACGTCCCGCCGCAGGCGCATCGACAGCGAACGCTTCGCGGCGACGTCGTCGAACACGCCGTGCTCGTCGAGGCGGGCGCCGAGCGACTTGCCCAGGACGAGCACTGCGTTCTGGAGGGCGGGCCGCAGGTTGGCGGCGATCGTCACGACGGAGGCGCGTAGCTGCTCGGGGCTCGTCACCGCGTCCGGCGCAGGGATGTCGTGCTCGAACGCGCGGCGCAGCTCGAGGCGCACGTTCGCCGCGATCCCGCCGAGCGTCGCCTTGATCGAGAGGAGCCGATGCGCCTCCGCCTGGAGCTCGTCGTAGCGTGCCGCGAGCTGCGCGGCGGGGACCTTGAAGAGCTCTCGCTCGTAGCTGTCCGCGAGCTGCGCGCCGGCCTGCTTCCGCAGGTATCCCGTGAGCGCCCGTGCGTCGGACCGGAGCACGGCGAGGACCAGGTAGACGAGGCCGGTCGGACGTGGCTCGCGCGAGACCCGCTCGAGGACGCTCACGTACCGGAGCATGCGGAAGAGCGAGAGGAACGTGAGCGCGACCAGGCGGCGGGCCTGCTCTCCCGGGACCTGACGCATGAGGTCGAGGACGCGGGTGTTGGTGATGCGATCGAACTCCGGCCGGAACTCCAGGGCCGCGAGAGGATTGAAGAACGCCGACTGGGCGACCTCGCGGTGGGCCACGGAGAGCGTCGCGTAGAACAGGCGGAAGGGCACGCGCGGGAGGCGCGTCACGCCACCTGTGACCTCGAGGAGGTTCGTCAGCGCGTGGCGCAGCAGGAACAGTGACTCCTCCGGCGTGTCCTGCGTCGCGGCCCCGCGGACCAGCTTCGTGCGGGCGCCGTCGTCGGGCAGCAGCAGCTCGAGGTACCGCTGGAAGACGAACGCCCGCTCCTGCTCGCCGAGCAGGACGCGACAGAGGCCCACGATCCGCTGCATGCCCTCGCGAGCGAGCACGAGCGCCTCGCGGTAGTCCTGCGCGACGATCGCCGCGCGCCGGGCCGGGCCGGGGTGGTTGCGAGGGTTCGCGAAGCAGGCGAGCCCCTTGAGGAGCACCTCGAGCTCGAAGAGCGCCTCTTCCCGGCGCTCCGGGGGAAGCTTCGCGATCCACTGCTCGCGCGCGTGGGACTGCTCGCGGCGAAGGCCCCGCGTGTCGCGGAGGAGATCGGCGTAGGCGTCCCCCTCGGGCGGAAGCGATCGGCGCGAGGTGGGCGCCAGGGATCGCGGCGGCACGCTGCGCGAGCTCGTCATCGCTCGGCCCTGAGCTTCTTCTTCTCCCCGTCGCTCCTCGAGAGCAGCGTGTCGAGCCGTCCGACGCGCGGTCCGAGCATCTTCGCCATCACGCCCTCGATGTCCCGGTTCTGACGCTGCGAGAGCAGCGTGATGTCGAGGGCGATCTGGCTGGTCGCGATCTCGGCGATGGCGGTCGTCTCACTCACGACCCCCGTGTCCGCGTCGCTCATCTCGGTGGCGCCGATCAAGCTCTTGTGGTCGTCGGCGATCACGACCAGGCGATGCTTCCAGAACTCCTCGAGCGCCTTCTCGTCCAGCCCGTAGCTGAAGACCTCGCCGGGCAGGGCGGGGAGCTCGGCGTGCGAGAACACGACGATGTAGACCCGGCGCTTCGCCGCACGCCTCAGCTCGCCCGCGATCTGCTCGATTTCGCGCGGCCAGCCGCTGATGACGAGCCGGTGCTGGGCGCCCCGGATCAAGCGCTCGGCCTCCTCGAGCACGCGCTGGTAGCCGCGCACGCTGAACGCGTCGGGGGCGGGCGGCGAGGTGTCGAGGCTGCGGATCGCGTCCTCGAGGTGCTCGGCGGATGCGTCGAAGCGCTTTCGCAGCAGCGCGAGCAGCTCGTCGGCGGGCGCGGGGGCGAACCGCTCGGGCGTCCCGGCGATCGAGCGCGCGGCGCCCGCCTTCACGAGACGCCGGAGGACGCCGTACACCGCCGAGCGCGGGATCTGCGCGCGGACGCCGATCTCGTAGCCGGTCGCAGGGCTCTCCTGGAGCAGCGCGGCATAGGCGCGTGACTCGTTCAGGCTGAATCCGAGGGCCACGAGGGCAGGGACGACGTCGGGTTCGGCCATGGCTTTTTCTCGCACGAATCGGCCCGGGATGAAAATTGGTGGCTTGTAGCGATACGCCGATACCCTGCCACGCGTACATCTACTCGAACCTCGAGGAGGGAACGCTCATGAAGCTTGGCAAGGCACTGGCGATGACGGCGGTTACGGGCATGATCGCGGCGCTGACGGGTTGTGCGGGCAACGCGGCCGAGGCGAAGGATCCGTCGACCAACGCCGCCCCGCCGACGGCGAAGGACTGCTGCAAGGGCAAGAACGAGTGCAAGGGCAAGAGCGGCTGCAAGACCGAGACGAACGCGTCCTGCGCCGGTCAGAACGAGTGCAAGGGCAAGGGCACCTCGTGCCCGCACGCGTCCTGATCGCCCGCCTCTAGGCAACAACCGACGCCGGGCCCGGGGCTCCCCGCGGCCCGGCGTTCGCCTATCATCGAGCGCACCGTTCGTGAGCTATCGAACCCGCCATGGCATTCCCGACCTCGGCGTCGGCGTCGGCTTCCGGATCCCGCACTACGCGCGGGTCCTCGAGGAGCGACCGCCGATGGACTGGTTCGAGGTGATCAGCGAGAACTTCCTCGGCGACGGCGGTCGCCCCCTCGCGAACCTGGAGCGCCTGCTCGCGGGCTACCGTGTCGTGCCCCATGGCGTATCCCTCGCGGTGGGATCGGTCGAGCCGCTCGACTTGGGCTACCTCGCGAGGCTGAAGGCCCTCGCGACGCGCATCGCCCCTCCCTGGATCTCCGACCACCTCTGCTGGGGACGCGCGCCGGGGCTGCACATGCACGACCTCCTCCCACTGCCGTACACGCGCGAGGCGATCGCGCACGTCGTCGAGCGGGTGAAGCGCGTGCAGGGCACCCTCGAGCGCCCGTTCGCTCTCGAGAACGTCTCGAGCTACATGACCTACTGCAAAGACGAGATGCCCGAGTGGGAGTTTCTCGCGGAGGTCGCCGAGCGCGCCGACTGCGGCCTGCTCCTCGACTGCAACAACGTCTACGTCTCGTCGCGCAACCACGGCTTCGATCCGACGTCGTACATCGACGCGGTGCCGGCCGATCGCGTCGTGCAGATGCACCTCGCCGGGCACACGGACAAGGGGCGCTACGTCCTCGACACGCATTCGGACCACGTCCGGGACGAGGTCTGGGCGCTCTACCGCCGCGCCGTCGCGCGCACCGGCGCGGTGTCCACGCTCGTGGAGTGGGACGACGACATCCCCGAGTGGGACGTCCTCTCGGACGAGGCGGCGAAGGCCCGGACGATGCGAGCCGAGGTGCTGGCGAGCGAGGCGGCGGCATGATGAACGACCTCGCCTCGATCCAGACCGCGCTCGCCGAGGTGCTCCGCGATCCCGCTTCCCTCGTGGGCCGCGCGGACAAGGAGGACCTTGCCTCGCGCATCGCGAAGGGCAACGCGCGCCTGTCGCCGACCGAGCAGGTCGACATCTACCGCGAGCAGTTCTTCCTCCGTCACGTCGACGTCCTGCGAGAGGACTTCAAGTCGATCGAGCACCTGCTGGGCGACGACGCCTGGGACGTGCTCGCGCGAGCCTACCTCGCCGCCAACCCGCCGAGCTCGTACACGCTCCGCGACCTCGGGCATGCGATGGCGCGCTTCGTCGGCGAGACGGCGCCGTGGAAGGACGATGCCCTCCTCGCGGATCTCGCCCGCGTCGAGTGGGCGTTCGTAGAGGCGTTCGACGCGCGCGACGTCGCGCCGCTCGACCCGAACGTCGTCGCGAACGCGGCCGAGGACGACTGGCCTGGCGCGCGCATCGAGCTGCATCCCTCGGTCCAACGCCTCGCGCTGGCGTACCCCGCGCACGAGTACCGTCAGTCGGTGCACAAGGGCGAGGCGCCCACGCGGCCCGAGCCGCAGGCGTCGTACGTGGTCGTCTATCGCGGCCCCGAGCTCCTCCACTTCGTCGACGTCGAGGCCGACGCGTTCGCCGTGCTCGACGCGCTCGCGCAGGGCGCGACGCTGGCGGAGGCCTGCGAGCGTGCGGCGCACGCCGAGGACGCGCTCGCCGGGTGGTTCCAGCGGTGGACGTCGCTCGGCTGGGTCTCCGCCGTGCGCTTCTGAGTCCGAGCTACTTGCCCGCGTCCTTCGTGTTGCGCGGGTGGAAGTTGAACGGATAGTGCGCCCGCGACTCGAAGCCCTTCGGGCTCGGAGCGAACTTGATCGTCTTGATGATGTCGACGATGCACTTGCCGACGCTCGGCTCGAGGATCGACGACTTGGTCGTGTCGACCTCGGCCTCGAACACCTTCCCGTCGGGATCGATCTTCCACTTGATGTCGAGGTCGCCCTCGATCCCCGGGTGCGTGGCGAGGGCCTTGTCGTAGCAGGCGCGCGCCTCGTCGCGGCGGGATGCGACGATCGTCTGGATGTCCTTCGCGGTGCGCCCGGGCTCGCCTGCGCTGCCGCCGCCGGACGGCGTCTTCGGGCCGCCGTCGCCCTTGGTCTCGATCTCCTTGTGCGTCGAGCTCCCGAGCTTCGCGCCCTGCAGCTCGCCGGCGTCGGGGAGGTTGGTGGTGGTCGTCGTGCCGCTGCTCGCGCCTGCGCCCGCGCCGGTCGCGTCGTCGCCGGACTTCGCCGGATCGGCCGCCTTGGCCGCCGACGTGCCCGTCGCGTTCTCGCCGCTCGGGGTCTTGCTGCCCTCTCCGCCGCTCGCTCCGCCGCCGCAGGCGATGGCGAGGAAGACGCCCGTGGAGAGCGCGGTCATCACGAAGAAGCCCGGAGTCCGATTGCGCATGGAGCGACGGTAGCCCAACTCCGGGGACGGACCCAAACCGCGCCGCGATGAAGTAGCATCGGAAAAGCGCCGCAGCGCTGGAGCGCGCCTTTCGTGCCTCGACGCGACGGCCTTCGGGTGCTTCTTTCAGATGCAGGTGCCGACGGACGACGCCGCGGAGAGCGAACCGAGACCGCTGGGGCGATGCGGCAGCTACGAGCTGCTCGTGGAGCTCGCGAGCGGCGGCATGGCCACGGTGTACCTCGCGCGCGCCGCCGACGGCCGGGACGCGCCGCTCGTCGCCATCAAGCGACCGCATCGCCACCTGGCGAAGGACAAGACGTTCCTCTCGATGCTCGTCGACGAGGCGCGGCTCGCGTCGGCCATCCGTCACGACAACGTCGTCAAGGTGAGGGAGCTGGGCTTCGACGCCGGCGAGCCGTTCATCGTGATGGACTACATCGAGGGCGCGTCGCTCGCCGACGTCCGCAAGGAGCTCGGCGCCGTCGGCCGAGCGCTCGATCCTCGCGTCGCCGTCCGGATCGCGCTCGATGCGCTCGCCGGTCTGCAGGCTGCGCACGTGCTGCACGATCCGAACGGCAAGCACCTGCAGATCGTCCACCGCGACGTCTCCCCGCACAACGTCCTCATCGGCTGCGACGGCCTCGCGCGGCTCACCGACTTCGGCATCGCGAAGGCCAGCGACCGCGTCCAGGTGACCCAGACGCACGAGGTGAAGGGCAAGCTCGCGTACCTCGCCCCCGAGCGCATCGACAAGCGGCGGCTCTGCACGGTTCAGAGCGACGTCTTCTCCATGGCCGTCGTGCTCTGGGAGTGCATCGCCGGGCGTCGTCTGTTCCGCGGGGACGAGGCGATCGAGACGCTGCAGGAGGTGATGACCGCGCCGATCCCGTCGCTCCGGCGGATCGGGGCTCCGGTCTCGCAGGCGCTCGACGAGGCGATCCTCAAGGGGCTCGCGCGCGACATGGATGCCCGATACAAATCGGCGGCCGAGTTCGCCGCGGCCCTCGAGCAGGCGGCCGGGCGTGCGAACACCGCCACGCCCGCCGAGGTCGCGCTCCTCGTCGAGGCGCTCTTCGGCGAACGGCTGCGCGTCCGGCACGAGGACATCCGTGGCGCGCTCGACGGCACGGACGTCAAGCGCGTCCTCGAGGCGAGCGGTCTACACGAGCGTCCCGCGCCGACGCCTTCGATGCGCCAGCGCGAGAAGCTGCACCTCGAGAGCATCGCACCCCCGGCGCCGAGCGCACGCTACGCGTTCGGCGCCTCCGAGAAGCTCGAGCGCAGGTTCTCTTCGGCGCGCATGCGCATGATCGCGGGCATCGCCGGCGCCTTCCTCGCGATCCTGGTCATGGTCGGCCTGTTCGGACGGCGTCGCTCGGCCGACTCGGAGCCGGCCGTCCGGCGCGTGCTCGTGACGCTTCCCTTCGTCGCCACGCGCGTCACGTTCGACGATCAGTCGCGCGAGCTGACGCCGCCGAGCGAGGTCGCGGTGTTCGACGTTCCGCGCGAGTCGGGCGTCCGCCATCGCGTCACCGCCGTCGCCGTCGACAACACGCGCACCGAGGCGTTCGTCCGCGAGGCCGACGGCGTCGCGCGGCCGGAGGGGGACTACACGA
>WBZO01002047.1_pt1 | contig 28032 bp, 19 predicted proteins | sample 5204261 | NCBI WGS metagenome assembly WBZO01 (sample SAMN12412400, study PRJNA552823) | activated sludge metagenome | isolation source: activated sludge from anammox sidestream of wastewater treatment plant... | place: USA: North Carolina | collected 2017-09
GATCGCGGGAATCCGGGCAAAGAAGGCTCGATGATTTCTGATCTCCAGCTAACCGGGCGTGCGCGCGGCCCGAAGCATACCCCATCCCTTTAGGGTGGGGTGGCCGCGCGCAGTTTGATTTTTCATTTTTTTGTTTATTTTTCATTTTTTTGTCTAGCATTTCACGCAATCATCCCGCCAACAAGGAGAGAACCTTTTTATCCTCTTTGGCTGCAAATATCCTCTTCCCTATGGATAATAGCATCCTTCTCCTCAGCATGGTGATCGCAGCCATGCTCGTCCTCTTTATAAGCAACCGTATACGGCTCGATCTTGTCGCCATAGTGGCCTGCCTCGCTTTAGCCTGGCTGAGCCTTATCAGCCCATTGGAAGCGATATCAGGCTTCGCCTCAAATGCCGTGGTGGCAATGGCATCGGTGATGATCCTGGGATACGGAATCGAGAGAACCGGGGTAACATCCCGCCTGGCCAGCACTATTATCAAATATGCTGGGATGAATGAGAAAAGGATCATCTCTACTGTATCCATGACCGTGGGCTTGCTCTCCTCAGTGATGCAAAATATCGGAGCAGCCGCCCTATTCCTGCCGGCGATAAGAAGGATAGGTCAGCAGACCTCAATCCCCACTTCCCACCTGATGATGCCCATGGGCTTTGCCGCCATCCTGGGTGGCACAGTAACAATGATCGGCTCTGGACCTCTTATCGTCCTCAATGATCTCTTGCGCCAGAACGGGATGGAGCCCTTCTCCATGTTTGCCGTAACTCCGGTAGGACTGCCTCTGCTCATAGCCGGGGTCGCCCTCTTCGCCCTGGCTGGATCTCGCATCTTCCCGAATAAAAAGGAAAAGAAATGCCAGCTTACAGTGGCTGAGATCTGGGGCATCGACTACGCTATCAAGACTTGCATTCTCCCCCGATCATCCAATCTCTCTGGAAAGACAAGGGAAGAGGCATCATTCAAGATCAAATATGACCTCAATCTGCTTGCCATCCGGAAGAATACTGAGGTGACTGTAGCCCCTTCCCGATATGCTCGCCTGGAGTCCGGCCAGGAGCTGGCCTTCCTCGGATCCAAAGAGGATTTTAATGATTTTATTTCGGCTTCCGGCTGTGTGCCCACTGAAAACCGGAGCAGATTGAAGTCCATCCTGGATAGCGGAGGATTTGGCCTGGCTGAGCTGATCGTCCGGCCAAAGGCCTCGATCATAGACAAAACCCTGCGGGAGATCGGATTTCGCCAGAAGTTCTCCATAGAACCGATCGTTCATTATAGCAAAATGAGGGAGTCAAGATCGGATTTCTACGATACCCCTCTTGCAGCCGGCGATACCATCATCGCCTTTGGATCATGGGACACCCTGAGGCTTCTTGCCAGCCACCAGGATCTTCTGCTGCTCACTCATCCCGAAGGAGAGGAGATTCGCTATAAGAAGGGGCCTTTGGCCGTCATGATATTCATTGCTTCCCTGGCCCTTACCTTTACAGGAATGCCGATCTCCATCGCTCTTCTCACTGGAGCTGTGGCCATGATTCTGGCGGAGATTCTCACTCCGGACGAGGCTTATCACGCCATAGACTGGAAGAGCGTAATTCTCATAGGCGGCCTGATTCCCTTCGGAATAGCGATGGAGAACACTGGAGCTTCCAGGCTCATCGCCAGCTCTTTTGTCGATCTTCTGGCTGGCGCCCACCCAATTGCAGTCATGCTCTCCCTAGCCATCCTCACAACCGCTCTCTCTTTGATCATATCCAATGTGGCGGCAACAGTCCTCTTAGTTCCTCTGGTGCTACTTTTGAGCGCAGGCATAGGGGCGGATCCCAGGGCTCTGGCTCTGCTGGTGGCAGTCTCATCTCAGAACTCCTTTATCCTTCCCACCCATCAGGTGAACGCTCTGCTGATGGATCCCGGTGGATATACCATCAGGGATTACCTCAAGGCGGGAGGCGTTATGACCGTTCTTTTCATATGCATTGAAACAACATTCATCTATTTGTTAATCTGATAAGAGGTGAGAATGATGATCATCCATCAATTTTTCGTCCCCGGCATCGCCCATAGCTCCTACATGGTAGCCGGGAATAACATCTGTGCAGTCATCGACCCAGAACGAAACATCCGTCCCTATCTGGATTCTGCCAAGAAGATGGGTCTTAAGATAACTCATATCCTGGAGACGCACCTGCATGCTGATTTCATCTCCGGCCACCTCGATCTGGAAGAAGCGACTGGAGCCAGGATTTATGCTCCAGCATCTGCGAACTGCGCTTTTCCCCATGAACCCCTAAAAGAAGGGGACAGGATAAAGCTGGAGGATATCATATTCTCGGTGATCGAGACCCCAGGCCACACCCCAGAGCACATCTCCTACATAGCTGCTGACACCAGCAGGGCAGATGACCCTGTATCCCTCTTTTGCGGTGACACTCTCTTTGTAGGAGACGTTGGCAGGCCGGACCTCTTTCCGGGCAGAGCAGAGGAGCTTGCATCATCCCTCTATGATAGCCTGCACGAGAAGATCCTTAAGCTTCCGGACCACTGCGAGGTCTATCCTGCTCATAGCATGGGATCGCTCTGCGGACGGGCGATAAGCGCAAAGAGGAGCAGCACCATTGGCTTTGAAAGAAAATACAACTATGCCCTGCAGATATCCGATCGCCAGGAGTTCATACATTCCCTCACCTCGGATATGCCAGCTGCCCCGGACCATTTCGCTCGCTGCTCAGAGATCAACAGGGTGGGGCCCAATCTCATGAGGAGCCTCAAAACTCCTAAACCTTTGGATCCGAAGGCCTTTTCCAATAGCATAAAATCCGAAAAGGCGGCGATCTTGGACGTACGAAGCTATCCGGCATTCTCCGGCCTGCATATACCTGGATCCTGGCATATCGATCTTGCCGGCAGCTTCGCCACCCAGGCAGGCTGGGTCATACCCCCGAAAAAGGACATCTTCCTGGTGGTTGAAGGGAATGAACAGGTGGACGAGGCTGCTATGCAGCTGCGCCGGGTAGGTCTGGATAGCGTGGAAGCGTTCCTCGAAAGGGGCATGCTGGCCTGGGGAGTGAACGCTATGCCAGTAGATACTGTTCCAATAATAACCCCCAATATGGCAAATGATCTGGTTGCATCGGAAAAGGCGGTTATCATCGATGTCCGGTCAGCGGAGGAGAAGACTGACGATTGCGTCATCGGATCGATTCAGATCCCCTGGCACGACCTCAGAACCAGACATAAAGAGCTATCCAGGGATAGGAAGTACATTGTGATGTGCAGAGGAGGACAGAGGGCGAGCATTGCGGCATCCATCCTGAAGATGAACGGATTTAATAACGTCTTTAATATGGCGGGCGGATTCACCGCGTACCAGAAGCTGGGTATCTGCGCCCTTAACGACTGATCTCTTATGATCGATTGGATAACGATGGATTCATGGTCGCCGTATGTTGTGGGAGCGGGGATAGGGGTCCTCTCCTGGATCGCCTTCCTTCTCTCCGATCGCCCCCTGGGTGCCTCGACGGCGTTTGCCAAGTCTGCCGGTATGATCGAATCGGCGATTAACCGGGAAAATGCGGACCAGATGTCCTACTACCAGAAGATCAAGCCCAAAATTGATTGGCAGTGGATGATCGTCTTCGGCATGATAATTGGATCGCTTCTGTCATCATTCCTCTCTGGCCGTCTTGCGGTTCTGATTGTGCCCCCGATATTCGCTGAGGCCTTCGGAGCTGATGCGCTATTCCGGTTCGCCATAGCTCTGATCGGGGGGATTCTGATCGGCCTGGGGGCCCGTTGGGCTGATGGCTGCACCTCCGGTCATGGCATATCCGGCACTCTTCAGCTATCGCTGGTAAGCTGGATTGCGGTGGTATGCTTTTTTGTCTCAGGGATTGCAGTCGCCGCACTGATCTTTGGATTGGGGATCAAATGAGGGGTGATAAAGATGCCTTTTGAGACGATCAGGTCAAATGGAAGGGCACAGGTCGCCCTCGGTTTCTTATTCGGCGTTATCTTCGGATTCCTCCTCCAAAAGGGAGGGCTGACCGACTATGGGGTGATAGTTGGCCAGCTCCAGCTCACCGACTTCACCGTGGTCAGGGTTATGCTCACAGCCATTCTGGTGGGGATGATAGGGATCCATATCATGAGGTCTGCGGGGCTTGTCCGTCTGCACATCAAACCCGGATCGATCGGATCTACCGTTATAGGCGGGCTGATATTCGGGGCGGGGTTTGCTATTCTGGGCTACTGTCCAGGAACCGCTGCTGCTGCATTTGGGTCAGGAGCGATTGATGCCCTGGTGGGGATGGTTGGCATCATTATTGGAGCGGGGATGTTCGCCCGCCTCTATCCTGTCCTGAACCGGTCGGTGCTGAAATGGGGCCCCCTTCCAGAGGGCACAATACCGGAGCTTATAGGCATCAGGCCGATAATCGTCATTGCTGCCGTGGCAGTCTTGATAGTCGCCGTGCTGCGCTGGCTAAGCTTTTAAATAACAATATAACCTAAGCCCGATTGAGCCAAAGGACTTAAAGCATGTACGTCTTGCACTCTCTCTGGGATACCGAGGCATTTTATATCTGGGCTGAATCCTCAGCTCTACCTCTGGTCAATCAGGGCTATTCAGTTAGCAGCGAAGGGATTCCAGCTCATCCATTCTCCTTGCCGGGAAAGGAGCTGAAAACGCAAATTTCCAGGGCATTTCATCTGAATGGCGCCAAGACTCGAGCACTGATTCTCAGGATTCCTTCCGGCAAAAATGGACCTCTTCCCTCGCCCTGGCTATTGAGAGAGGATTATATCTCACAAAAGCCTGCTGGGCTGATCGAATGCGCTGTTGATGTTCTAGCCCTTGCGCCTGACCTGGCAGCCAAATTTCTTCTGGATCTTCCCATACATCCGCTCAAGGGAGTTGTTTATGCTGATTCAATGCGGTTTTGGTCCAGGCTCGCCCTCTATTCCCTGGAGCTGGTGGCAAAAGAGCAGTTTGTGCCTGCGGTCAGAGAAAGATACTCTCTATGGAAGGCGGTGATGGATGAGACCGATCTGGAACGGCTTGATCGCTTCTCAAAAGCCATGCCACCAAGCTGCCAGGCTCTCAGATTGTTCCCCACAGATAAATCCTCTCCAAAAGATCTGGCGAGAAGCTTCGTGGATGGAATGGCTGACTCTCTGGTGCGCGGCAGCCTGGAACAGCTTACACTCCTCCCACCCAAGAGAGGGCGCAGACCGCGAGTGATTCCTCTGCCCCAGCAGTTCTTGCTGTCTCTTACCTCAAAGGACCCAACGCTTGAAGCCTCGACTGAGGAGGTCGCCGCCTTCGCCAAGAAGATGAACTCCTGGATCAGTGAACTCGAGCCAAAAGCGGTGTCTGTACCATTTCGCACCTGCTTCCGGCTGCAAGCCCCGGCGGAAGAGGAGACCTGGAGATTGAGCTTCTTCCTCCAGGCAAAAGACGACCGCAGCCTGATGGTCCCGGCGGGAGAGGTATGGAGGACAAAGTCGGATGCTCTCACCCTCTTGAAAAAGAGCATAAAGAATCCGCAAGAGCAGCTTCTCGCTGACCTGGGCAGAGCAGCGCGACTCTTTCCCCAGCTGGAAAAGAGCCTGGAGACTGCCAGGCCTGCAGAACTGGAGATGGAAACCACAGAAGCTTATTCATTCCTGCGCCAATCGGCTCCTCTTTTAGAGCAGAATGGCTTCGGAGTAATGCTGCCCGCCTGGTGGCAGCGACCCGGCACACGCCTGGGTGTGAAGCTGCAGCTGAGGGACGCACCCAGAAAAGAGGGCAATGCTGGTTCTGCTTTCTTCGGCCTGAACTCGGTTGTGGAATACGACTGGCAGCTATCTTTAGGCGACTATGTTATCTCTCGAGAGGAGTTCGCACAGCTCTCTCACCTCAAGATCCCTCTTATTCAAATAAGGGGAGAGTGGATGGAGCTGAGGCCTCAGGATATCGAGGCGGCCATTGATTTTTTCCATAAGAACAGGAACCACGAGATGACCCTGGCTGAGGCTCTGCATCTGGGCTTGAATCCAGCCGGCCATCCTTTGCCTGAAGCGAAAACCACCCTTCCCGTGCATGGCTTTGAGGCCGAGGGCAAGATCAAAGAGATGCTTTCCGCTCTTTCTGACCCCAGCGGCCATATGGAGCAACTCTCTTCCCCCCTAGATTTCCAGGGCACTCTGCGGCCCTATCAGCTACGGGGCGTATCCTGGCTCATGTACCTGAACCGGCTCGGCCTGGGAGCCTGTCTGGCGGATGATATGGGTCTGGGAAAAACGATAGAGTTGATTGCATTTCTTCTGCATGAGAGAGAGACTATGAAGGGCCCCGGCCCCACTCTTCTCATCTGTCCTATGTCTGTTGCCGGCAACTGGGAGCGGGAGATCGAGCGCTTTGCCCCCGGGCTGAAGGTCCTCATGCATCACGGCCTGGGCCGTCTCTCCGGCCAGGACTTCGAGAAGGCGGCGGAAAAGGCAGATGTGGTTATCACCACCTACTCTCTTGCCCAGAGGGATGAAGAAGAGCTTAATGCCGTATCCTGGGGTCACATAGTCTTGGACGAGGCGCAGAGCATCAAGAACCAGTCTGCCCGGCAGACCCAGTCCATAAAGCGCCTGAAAGCCACCCAAAAGATCGCTCTGACAGGAACGCCCGTGGAGAACAGGCTCTCTGAGCTATGGTCGATCATGGATTTCCTCAATCCCGGCTATCTGGGCTCATTCGAATCCTTCCGCAGGGATTTCGTGCTGCCCATAGAAAGATACAATAATAGAGCTCATTCCGAGGCCCTGCGATCTCTCATCCAGCCCTTTGTCCTGCGCCGGCTAAAAACCGACACCACAGTGATAAAGGACCTCCCAGAAAAGACGGAGATGAAGGTGGGCTATAATTTGACGCCGGAGCAGGCGAGCCTTTATGCTGCGGTGGTGGAGGATATGTTATCCAGGATCGAGTCTTCTGAAGGCATGAAGCGCAGAGGTCAGATTCTGGCTGCACTGACCAAGCTCAAGCAGATCTGCAACCACCCGGCGCTCTTCCTGCAGGACGGAAGCCCGCTGGAGGGCCGCTCCGGAAAGCTGTCCCGTCTGGAGGAGATGCTCGACGAGGCCATTTCTGTTGGTGACAGGGCCTTGATATTCACTCAGTTCGCCGGCATGGGGGCGATGCTCAGACATCAGCTGCAGGAAAAGCTCGGGGTTGAAGTCCTCTTCCTGCACGGCAAGACCAGCCGGAAGCAGAGAGAGGAGATGATCCAAAGGTTCCAGCAGGGAAGCTCTCCAATATTCATACTATCATTAAAGGCCGGAGGCTTCGGCCTCAATCTGACTGCTGCCAACCACGTATTCCACTTCGATCGCTGGTGGAATCCTGCGGTGGAGAATCAGGCTACTGACCGCGCCTTCCGCATCGGCCAGAAGAAGAACGTCTTTGTGCATAAGTTCGTCTGTGCTGGAACGCTTGAGGAGAGAATAGACCAGATGATAGAACAGAAGAAAGCGCTGGCAGAATCGGTGATAGGGACAGGTGAAGCCTGGCTGACGGAGCTGTCTGATGATAGCTTGAGAGAGCTGCTTGTTCTGAGGCAGGAGGCAGTGAGCAATGGGAGCGATAGCAGCGATCGGAGCGATAGAAAATGAGCCCCTACTGGAGCTACTATGAACCAGCCAAGCCCAAGAAGGTCGAGAACGGGCTAAAAGCCAAGAGCAAACGAGGATGCATAGGAGAAACATGGTGGTCCAAGCGCTGGGTCAAGACCCTTGAATCCTTCAATCTGGGAGCCAGGCTCACTCGAGGAAAAAGCTATGCTCGAAAAGGGCAGGTTATATCCATAGATGTCAATCCCGGCATAGTGAGGGCCAGGGTGCAGGGAACCGGATCGGAGCCTTATGATGTGGTGATAAAGCTGAAGCCACTGTCGGATGCTGAGTGGGATAAGGCTGCCTCGACTATGGCCTCAAAAGCAGTATTTGCAGCCCGGCTGCTGGGCGGGGAGATGCCGCAGAACATCGAAGAGGCCTTCTCCGAGTCAGGTCTATCCCTCTTTCCCAGCAAGGGCAGGGACTTGAAGACAGATTGCTCCTGCCCGGACTGGTCTAATCCCTGCAAGCATATAGCCGCGGTCTACTATCTTCTGGCAGAGCAGTTTGACTGCGATCCTTTCCTGATCTTCAAGCTTCGAGGGCGGAGCAAAGAGCAGATCATGGAAGCGATGCGCAAGATGCGTTCCGCTGAGGCTGTTGAGGAGGCAGATGGGATTTCGAGATCAAGCCAGGACGCAAGGGAGCAATTCAAGCCCTTGGAGGAGTGTTTGGATTGCTACTGGCGGGGAGGTGGCGAGCTTGATCTGCTGGAGATCAATCCAAGAGCCCCTGATGTAAAGGGGGCAGTTTTGGAGAGACTGGGGCCGAGCCCCTTTTACATAGCAGGCGTCAATTTGGCAGCATTGCTCCCCAAGGCCTATGAAAAAGCAGGCAAAGCAGCACTTCAGAGGGCAACTGGCGAGACTGAAAGCAAAGAGATGCAGTAGTAAAGATGGCACTGGCTATGCCACGCTTCACGAGCTGGATGCTGGAAGGCAAAAAACTGCTGAAAGCTATTGCCGAAACCTTGATGAGTGCATTATTGACTGAAAGAGCTTGCTCATCCAGTTAACAAATCCCTTAAATGGACTTGTCTTCATATACCTTGACGCGTCCAGGCACCTTCCATAGCTATCGTAGACCTCGAATTTTCCATCTTCACTATGGATGATGCACTCAGCCTTCTCTTTCCTGCATATCTCTCGTGCCAGCCTGATCGCCTCGGCCTTGGTCTGAGCGTGACCACAAGGCCTCCATGCATGGGGCTTCTTGATATCCCATCCGTTTCGGGAATTCTTTACCACATGTCGCTCATTCCGAGCCATATTTTTCTATTAGTGTTTCTAAATATATAAAATGATTTGTTGGGTTTCTGCGAGGGGGCTTTCCCTGGCCATGAATGCTGCAGTGCGCCCAGGATAATTGCGGTGGAGATGGAAGGAGCTGGAGCGGCCGCGGCCATAGAGCAGGGCCGGAAGCCAGGGAATTCCCACAAGATTCATGATGATCCGGGGGATATCAGATGTGGCCGCTGCCTTCATAATGGGATGGATTGGGACAGGCTGCCCCGTTCGCCATCGGCTAAATCACGGGTTTGTGATTGTCTTCGTAATCGATCGGAAAGTTCAGTATTTTATTCATGCAGATTCTCCTTCTCTGGGCTTATGGCAGCGAAGTTGGCGGCGTTTAAAGTGATCTGGAGATCGGCGCAACCAATATGCTTCCTGGACAAATCTCATATTGCCTTTTCATTCTACATCCGGAGAACAATTGTGTCCCACCTCTCAAATCCTCAACGGCCTGCCCAATTGTATCCAAGCCTCCCCGGCGTTGAGGGGGCCAGGGCATTAGCGCGGGAGGCCCGCGGGCCGACTCGCGGCGCCCACTAAAAAAGAGCTCATAATCATCAATACTAACCTTTAATCCAGCCAAGATTCGGGAAATCGACAGGGGGGGAAAGGCGATATTTTTAAAGAATTTTTAAAGTTCCGAATATTTGGCAGTTATATTTAAGTTCGAGGTCCCAATCTCAGCATTGATCTGGCCTGTCGCTCCTGGAAGAGCTTCCAGTCTCTTTTTGAGGCCTTCCCTCAGTATAACGAGCAATTCTTTAAATTTGAATAAAATTGTGGAGTGATCTCATGGAGATCTATCTCGATGAATCTGGAAGCCTTGGGCCGGCTGGGGTCTCGCGCCTCCAAAAAGATCCATATTTTATTACATACGTCATCGGTTAAGACCAGTATGCATAGAATTGGGCTTCTGAGCTTTTTGAGATCAATTTTTGCAGAAAAGGCTCGAGCCCACAGAGAGCCATATTCAACTAATTCGATTTTTTGGCTCAATAGCAAAGTGCAAAATGAAATAATAATAATATAGTATCAAAAAAATCCTTAACCGATGCCATATGTATTTTATTATAGACTCCCTGAGGATGAGATGGAAAGGACGAGAGGATTGAATTACTGCAAATCTATAATCCCAACCCGTGCCCTAGATAAATTGCGAAATGTCCGATGATGAGTAAATCGGATGCGCTGACAAGAACTTTGACTGCAAGAGGATCTACTTTCAATGTCTTTTCGCAGAAAGAGACAAACCACCATGAGATTGCCAGCATAAGAACTAATGCTATCATGGTAAGGCAGAAGATAACTAAATGAGCGACTAGGCTTATCATATATGGCTCAACCTCCAGCCAGACCTCTTGGCAAATGGATGACATTCACCGTATGAGTATTGGCGTCAAAGATATTAGATTTGTGGTTTAGAGTTTTGAGCTAGAACATTCTTTATAGATAGTTGTTTAACGAAAGACAATATAAGTATTGCGTCTCACATGCAGTCTTTTTGCTCTTTGGAGCGAACCCTGATATTAGAAGGTAGTTAAGTGTCAGCGGCGAGATAAGCCTGAATAACTTCATAGTGAAACGGCGGCGACGCACCCCGCTGCAAGCAGACAGAGCATCCGAGGCGTCGCCGCATAAAGGTAGTACTACTCGGATCTGATTCAATCCCTAAGTTGGACACGGATGCCCTTTATCCCCGATGCAAGCATCGGGGTATTGCTATAAAAATAATAACTTTAAACAGTACAAAGGAACACAAGTTACTTAAGCGCTCCAGAAAGCCCTGCTATGGAAATTGATCGAGGCGGATAAATGAAAAGCCATACGGACCTGCAATTGCCCTCAGGACTGGAAGGTCTTGCTGATCTGGCCTTAGATTTGCGCTGGACAGTTCGGTTGACGACAGACAGGGTCTGGGAGCTGCTGGATCCCGAGGCCTGGGAGAAGACCAAAAATCCCTATCTCATCCTGCAAAACATCTCAAAAAGCCGACTAAACGAGCTGGCACAAGACGATGCTCTGAGAACGGAGATAAGAGATTGGCAGGAGAGAAACACGAAATTTCTGGCACAGCCAGGATGGTGCGGGGAGCATTTCAATCTGGACTCTGTGGCCTACTTCAGTATGGAATTCGGCCTTTCTGAGGCCCTTCCCATCTACTCTGGAGGCCTGGGAATCCTGGCTGGAGACCACCTGAAGACGGCCAGCGACCTGGGAGTCCCACTGGTCGGAGTAGGCCTCCTCTACCAGCAGGGATACTTCCGTCAGGTTTTGGCCCAGGACGGATCTCAGATCGAGGCCTTTCCTTATAACGATCCAAACAGCCTTCCCATAGAGCCGGTCCAGGACGAGGAGGGAGGCAGGCTCAGAATCAAGATCAGCCTTCCGGGGAGACATCTGTACTTAAGGGTCTGGAGGGCTCAGGTGGGCCGGGTGAACCTCTTTCTCCTGGACTCCAACGATCCTCTAAACAGCCCATGGGATAGGGCGATCACCGCCAGCCTTTATGCTCCCGGACAGGAGCTGCGCCTCATCCAGGAGATCATCCTGGGCGTGGGCGGCTGGCTGGCCTTAAAAAAGATGGGAATAAAGCCTATTGTCTGCCATATGAACGAGGGCCATGCTGCATTTGTAGTCCTGGCCAGAGCCTATAGCTTCATGCATGAGGAAGGCTGCTCATTCCTGGAGGCTCTCTGGGCCACCCGGGCGGGAAATGTATTCACCACTCATACCCCGGTGGAGGCGGGTTTCGATCGATTCGATAGAGATCTTTTGAAAAAATATGCAAAGCATTATACAGACGCTCAAGGCCTCTTTCCGAATGATCTGGTCATAATGGGATTGAAGACTGAAAAGGATGACAGTAGCCCCTTTAACATCGCTCTTCTCGCTCTTAGCGGGAGCTGCTTTGTTAACGGAGTGAGCCGGCTTCATGCCCAGGTGAGCAAGAGGATCTTTCAGTCCCGCTATCCCCGCTGGCCGGAGAATGAGGTGCCAATTGATTACATTACCAATGGGGTTCATATTCCTACCTGGGATTCTCCTGTAGCCCAGAGATTATGGTCCTTGAGCTGTCCGACGGGATGCGGTCCGGAAAGCATCGATTACGAGGCAGGAAAGATAGCCAGGCAGAGCGACCAGGATATCTGGAACTTCAGAGCTCTTGCCAGAAAAGACCTAATCGATTATGCTCGCAGGCGTCACGCCCGGCAGATGCAGGAGCATGGAGCCTCGTCTGAGGAGATAGAGACCGCCAGGCACGTCTTGGACCCCAATACCCTCACCATAGGCTTTGCCAGAAGGGCAACCGCCTACAAGCGCACAAATCTTCTCCTCAGGGACGAGGAGAAGCTGGTCAGTATTCTGACCAATCATGATAGGCCGGTTCAGCTCTTGATGGCTGCAAAGGCTCATCCTGCAGATGTCGCTGGGAAGGAGATGGTCAAGCAGATGGCCAACTTCGCCGACCGGCCGGATGTAACGGACCGGGTGATATTTCTCGAGGATTACGATATCGATCTGGCCCAGCATCTGCAGGCGGGAGTGGATTTATGGATTAACACTCCACTCCGTCCCAATGAGGCCTGCGGGACGAGCGGCATGAAGGTTCTGGCCAATGGCGGGCTGAACCTCTCCACTCTCGACGGATGGTGGGATGAGGCCTATGAACCACGGGTGGGCTGGCTGTTGGGAGATGAGGGAGATGAGATTGAGCCCCCTGCAGGCTTTGGGCCGGAAAGAGATGATTTAGATGCCCGGAACCTTTACCGTCTGCTGGAGGAGGAGGTAATACCGCTCTTCTACCAGCGGGACGATCAGGGAGTGCCATCATCCTGGGTGGCAAAGATCAAGGCCAGCATGACTGAGCTAACCCCGCGCTATAGCGGCAACCGGATGATGAAAGAGTATGTAGAGAAAGTCTACCAGCCAGCGGCTGACGCCTATAGAAAGAGGGCAAAAGAGGGAGCAAAGCTGGCGAAGGAGCTGGTGGGTTGGCAGAAGCGGATCAACCAATGCTGGAGAGGCGTTCATTTTGGCCATCAGAAGGTGACCAGGGACGAGGAGGATCGGTGGCACTTTCAGATAGAGGTATATTTAGGCGATGTCTATCCAGATGATATTCAGGTGGAGCTTTATGCCGACCCTCTGCCCCAATCCAGCCGGGTAGAGGAGACGAAGCCGGCGAGGATCCTTATGGATCAGAGAGGGACGCTTACCGGTTCAGTCAATGGGTTCGTTTACTGCGCTGATGTTCCAGCGAACAGGCATGCTGAGGATTATACCCCTCGGATTGTGCCCTATCATCCGGATGCATTTATTCCCCAGGAGGATTCGCATATCCTATGGATGCGCTGATCAGCCGTTTTGAGGTCAAGATCTCTCAAAGATGGAGCCAGCTTGTAGACCTCATCCAAGGCCAATTGCTTTCCTTCCATGGAGATCGCATATCGCATTCCGGGCTCCGCAATCAGCAATGCAATCGGGCTTAATCTGAATCCCAGCAGCCGATCTCCAGCGGCGATGACCAGGATCTTGATGATGGGATAGAGCACTCTGGATCCAGCCCTGATCTCTGCTCCAGCCAGTATATGCGTCTGCATCTTGGGGATCCATTTATTTTTAGTGTTTTTATTCATCTAACGCCCCCAGCCGATAGCATCCTTTATCAGCGATCTCATCTCCTTTTCCCGCAGGGCGGAGATAATCGCTGCTGGGATATGGATGGGACGCATTCTGGCCTCTGCCAGAAGCTCTCCCTCTAATCGCTCTTCTTCAAAGAATGGCTCGATCTGGATATCCGCTCCAAGATAACTGAGAAAAGCTGCTATAGACCAGAGCCTTCCAGTCAATATGGCAGTCTCGGAAGGATCATCAAGCCCTAACTGCAGGTGGCAGCGGATGGTCTTGAAGTGGAATGATCTGAAGAGATCCCGAATAAGATCGATAAAGGCGGGCATGGCTGCCAGCACAGACCTGATCCGGCGAACGCTTATTCCATCGGCATCGCCCTCTTCAATAACCTCCAATTCTCCGCCCTTTCCATCCGAGCCAGGATGGCTTTCATCTTGCCCTTCTTTATCCTCTTTTTCCTCATCTTTTTCTTTTTCATCCCCGGTTATCGATGCAATAAGATCGAGTGCTGATGGAGCGGAAGTCTCTCTATATAGCAGTCTGATGTTATGCCACGATATCCAGAGCCTTCCCAGAAGCTGGGTCTCCTTGCTTCTCAAGTCACCGCCTGCGGATATTCCCAGCCAAGATCCTCTCAGCTTTCCCTCAATCAGTTGCCCCTCTTTGCAGAGGAACAGGCATAGACTTAAGGGAATTATCAGAAGGACTAGCAGGAAAGCGATGAAAAGCATTAGGATTATTGCGGCGGATGTTAAAAGGCCAGGAGGCGATATCCCTGTCAGAATGTGTAGGGTCAGTGGCATCAAGAATGCCTCACGCTAAATTAGATCCTGAAATTGTCCTTTGAAATCCCTTCTAAGGCATCTATCAATGGCCCTCTATTCGACGAGCACCGCAGTCTCCCTAGAAGATCTCTTCTCTTTCCTATCCTTTTCTTTTCTCTCCTGGGAAGCAACAAATCTCTCCAGGATAGATTGTGCAGCACTGGCTATCTCGGCCAGGGGCTGGTTGCCTGAGATATGGCCGGATAGAGGAATCACCTTGACACCATCCTCACCGGGAATCTCTTTGAACACAACCACAATGGCGATGGGTATGACCCCCACCCCACCGCCTGCCTTGACCTTAATGGCCTCGCTCTCCCCTGGTTCCTGGCCGGTGCCAAATCCCATCCCCATCTTGGTGATGGGTATGATGATCTTGTCCTCCAAGTCCATAGGCTCCCCAATTATGTTCCTGGCGGAGAGCACCTTTAGAAGCTCATCCACTGTAGCCCTTATAGCATCGGTGCTCGTCATCTATGTCTCCATTAATAAGATAGTATGCACTATATTTACATCTTCTGGATTGCTGGAAAAGGTATAATTAGACCAAAATCTCTTCAGAAGAGAATAATGTCGGAGGATCTCAGATCAGTCTACAGCCGAGCTCCGGAGATTTTCCAGAGGCTCCGAAAAGAGATCGATAAGGTGATCGTCGGCCAGGACAGGGCCATAGAGCAGCTTTTGGTGTCGATTATCGCCGGAGGGCATGCCCTTTTGGAGAGCAATCCGGGTCTGGCCAAGACTCTGCTTGTGAAGACCACTGCCTCTTGCATGGGCCTGGACTTCAGCAGAATTCAGTGCACGCCGGATTTGATGCCGGCGGATATCACCGGCACCACCATCATAGACGAGATCGGCGGGGGAAAGAAGTTCCGCTTCGAGCCGGGGCCAGTCTTCTCTAATATCGTCTTGGCGGACGAGATCAACCGGGCTTCGCCCAAGACTCAGAGCGCCCTTTTAGAGGCCATGCAGGAAAAACAGGTAACCGTGGGCAACAAAACCTATGCTCTGGACAGGCCCTTCTTCATTTTGGCCACCCAGAACCCCATAGAGATGGAAGGAACCTTCCCATTGCCCGAGGCCCAGCTGGACAGGTTCCTGCTCAAGATCTTCATGGAGTATCCCACGATGGATGAGGAGCTGGAGATCCTGGAGCGGTATACCATCCGGGCAGAGCCCAAGGTCTCCCCTCAAGTGAGCAAGGAGGAGGTTATTGCCCTTCAGAAGCTCTGTCGCGATATACCGATCGCGGATGATCTGAAACGTGCAGTGGTTAACCTGGTCCTGGCCACACGTAACTGGGACGGGGTCCAGTACGGTGCCAGCCCCAGGGCCTCCATCGGCCTCATCTTATCGGCTAAGGCCAGGGCATTTCTGCAGGGGAGGAACTATGTATCCAAAGAAGACCTGCATGTAATGGCCTATCCTGTACTCAGGCATAGAATAATACTGGGATTCGAGGCGGAGAGGAAGGGCCTCACCCGCGACCAGGTGGTAGGTGACATCCTGAAGAGCCTATCGCTATGAGATGAATTATGGATACTGATTTCTTCAAAGAGCTGGAGCGATTCACTCTGCTCGTCCGGAAGCGCGTCTCCACGGCATATAGCGGTGGGAGGAAATCGATGCGATTTGGCCACGGCATCAGCCCGGTGGGCTATCGGGAGTATCGCAAGGGGGACGACTTCAAGCTGGTGGACTGGAAGGTCTACGGAAGGACGGAGAAGCTCTTCATCCGGGAGCATGAGGAGGAGAGAAGCCTTGTGGTCCATATCCTCTTAGACAGCAGCGCCAGCATGGGCTATGCCGGAAAGTATGCCTATTCCTCCCGCCTGGCTGCGGGCTTTGCCTATCTGGCCACCATGGAGAACGAGAAATACACTTTGTCGCGCTTCTGCCACCGGTTCTATCCCGGAGAGCCAAAGCGAGGGAGGAGGAACCTGATTTCATCCATTGCCATGCTTGATGATACTCTGCCCCGAGGAAGAACCAACCTGAAGCTGGTCTCAGAGCTTTTTGCCTCCCAGATCAAGACCACCAGCCTGGTGGTGCTGATATCCGACCTCCTGGAGGATACCGAGGATGTGATAACCAGCATCTTTCGCCTCTCCGGACATGAGCTGGTGGTCATTCAGGTCCTCTCCCCGGATGAGATGGGGATGGGATTCGGCGGGGATGTTAAATTCGTAGATATGGAGAGCGGCCTTTCCGTCATCACCCGGGTGACTGAGGGAGAGCGGGCGGACTACCAGACGAGACTGGCAGAGCATAACGAAAAGATCAGAGAAGCATGTGACCAGGTCGGTGCGAACTATTTCCTCTTCCAGACGGACCGGCCGATATTCGATGCCTTCTCTGAGATGCTCACCCGAGCGGTGGTCTGGAAGACATAGGTCATATATATATTCAAAACCATCTCTGGATAATATAAGATGAATAGCGGACTGCCACGCCAATGAAACCGAATAACAATACCATTAAGCTCAATTACGGCCAGGGTTGCCTCGATCTTCTTGCAGGCGAGGAGGCAAAGGTCGTCCTTCCCCAGGAGCTTCCGCCAGCCGGCTCCGGGGAGGTCGAGAGATCCTTAGATCAGGCGGTTGGAAGGAGGCTGGAGGATTTTGCAGGGGCAAGGTCGGCTTCCATTCTGGTCAGCGATATCACCCGCCCTGCTCCCAGCCACCTCATGCTTCCTCCGCTTGTCAAGAGGATCCGGGAGCTGGGTATCAGGAGTCTGTTTGTTGTCTTCGCTCTGGGCACCCATCGAAGGATGACCGTTGCCGAGGAGGAGTATCTCTTAAAGGACTGCATTTGCTTGCCTCATGTTCAGCACGACTCCAAAGGCTGTGTTCCCCTGGGATGGACTGAGCGGGGAACTCCGGTGGAGGTTCTGGAGGCGGTCGCCTCCTCTGACCTGATAGTGGCTACGGGAAATATCGAGTATCACTATTATGCCGGCTTCAGCGGCGGGGCAAAGGCCATTCTCCCCGGGGTTAGCTCCGAGCCCTCTGTGGTCAGGAATCACGAGCTGATGAGGGATCCTGCGGCAACTACCGGGAACCTGAAAAGCCCCGTCCGCCTGGATATGGAGGATGCTGCCCGAATCGCGGATCTGGATTTCATACTTAACACTGTCTTGAATAGCCAAAAGGAGATCGTCCTGTCTACCGCTGGAGACTTCATAAAGGCGCATAGAGTGGGGGCGGCGGCAGTTGACCGGATGTATCGCCGTTATGTGGAGCCGGCGGAGATCGTAGTCAGCTGCGCCGGAGGCAGGCCCAAGGACCTCAATTTATTCCAGGCCCAGAAGGCTTTGGACAATGCCAAGAATGCCGCCCTTCCCGGCGGTACCATCATCCTCTTAGCGGAATGTTGCGAGGGGCTGGGCCATCCGGCATTCGAGCGCTGGGCCTGCGAGGCCTCGTCTGCCGAGGACTGCTGGGAGCGGTTCGGCAGGGAGTACGAGTTTGGAGGGCACAAGGCGGCCTTCCTGGCCAGGGAGTCGATGGAGCACCATCTGATTCTGGTCTCTTCCATGCCCAGGGATAAGGTCGAGATGTGCTTTATGAATCCGGCAAAGACTCTGGATGAGGCTTTGGCCATGGCCAAAGCGAGGCAGGGCAAGGATGCGAGGATGCTGGTCATGCCTTACGGGAACCTGACCCTGGCGGTGGGGAAACGGGCTTCTGCTCACGGATCTTGGCCTTGAGAGATTCATTCTCAAATCTTAATTGCTCATTTTGATCTTGAAGTTGCCGAATGATCTCAGATTTGCTCATGCTCTCAATAAAATATATATAATATCACTTAATATTTCTGGTATAATTTATCTCAACATGATGTGAAAATTTTTAAACCAAGTGAGAGCTAATACGTATATAATTGATATTGGTGAATGACAATGACCAACGAAACTTCATCAGATCTAGTCATCGAGCGCATAATCAATGCCCCTCGGGAGCTCGTATGGAAAGCATGGACTGAACCCGAGCATATCATGAGATGGTGGGGGCCGAAAGATTTTACCACACCAGTCTTTAGGGTGGATCTGCGCGTGGGTGGTGAATCCTTCGGTTGCATGAGATCACCCGACAGCAAGGATTATTGTGGCAAAGGCATCTATCTGGAAATCGTTCCTTTCGAGCGATTGATAATGACAGACTCTTTCGCAGATAAATCGGGCAACATCGTCCCCGCTTCCTACTATGGGATGAGCGGAGATTTTCCTCTGGAAATGAGGATAACATTATTGCTCGAAGAGCATGATGGTCAAACAAAGCTAACATTGAGGCATTCTGGCATCCCAGCGGGAGAGGAGAGAGAGGGTGCAAGGCAAGGCTGGAATGAATCGTTAGATAAGCTTGATTGGTACCTGGAAAAGGAAAAATCGACTATGTCCACAGTATCCGGGGAGAATGTCCCTTTTTTTGATTTTCCTTCTGACCGAGAGGTCGTAATAACTCGCCTCTTCGATGCCCCGCGAGAGATGGTCTTCCAGGCGAGCACAAATCCGGATCTTATTCCCCAGTGGTGGGGACCGGAGAGCTATATGACCCGGGTTGAAAAAATGGATGTAAGGCCAGGGGGAGAGTGGCGCTTTGTCCAGAGAGATGGTGCGGGCAATGAATACGTCTTTAAGGGGGTCTATCGAGAGGTCATCCCGCCGGAAAAGGAATCACATACCTTCGAATTTGAAGGCATGCCCGGACATATATTAATTGAGACATCGACCTTCGAGGATTTAAATGGCAAGACGAGGTTGAAGATAACAGAGCTCTTCCAGAGCAGAGAGGACCGAGATGGCATGTTCAGCTCAGGGATGAAGCAAGGAGCAACAGAAAGCGCAAACCGCATGGAGAAGCTCCTCAAAAAATAATTTTTAAATCATTTTCCCTGTTCCGGAGTGGCGACCTCGCCAGTTAAATGCACAAAGTCTCCCGGTCGCCACCTCTGCTTCTCTTCCTATGCCTCAGGAGCGCCTTGCGCTGTTTTGCTCCTTTTCTTCTTATTATGAGATATTTAACTATCATAATCTTTTTCGATCGGATCAGGCGCATCGAAGGATGGAAGGGATAAAATAGGAATTCGTTTGCTCTATTATCGTTCAAGTAAGAGGTCGGGAAAGATGCCGAAGCGTGAAGATATAAACAAGATCATGATCATCGGGTCTGGCCCTATCGTAATCGGGCAGGCCTGCGAATTCGATTACTCTGGCACCCAGGCCTGCAAAGCACTCAAGGCCCTGGGATACAAAATAGTCCTTGTCAACTCCAATCCGGCCACCATTATGACCGATCCGGGCATGGCCGATGCCACCTATATCGAGCCGCTCAATGTCGAGAGGCTGGCCCAGATCATCGAAAAGGAGCGGCCTGATGCCCTGCTACCGAACCTGGGCGGGCAGAACGGCCTCAACCTGAGCCTTGAGCTCGCCCGCGCAGGCATCCTGGACAAGTTCAATGTTATGGTCATAGGGGTGAAGCTGGATGCCATTGAGCGGGGGGAAGACAGGATCATCTTCAAGGAGACTATGAACTCCCTGGGGATCGAGGTACCCAAGAGCACCGCGATCTATACGGTGGAGGACGCAGAAAAGGTAGCCCTGGATCTCGGCTACCCGGTGGTCGTCCGGCCGGCCTACACCATGGGGGGAACAGGAGGCGGTCTGGTCTATAACGCCGAAGAGCTGAGGACCGTGGTCAGCCGGGGAATTGCCGCCAGCCTGATCGGCCAGGTGCTCATCGAGGAGTCGGTCGCAGGATGGGAGGAGCTGGAGCTGGAGGTGGTCAGGGATTCCAAGAATCATATGATCACCGTCTGCTTCATAGAGAACGTGGACGCCATGGGAGTTCATACCGGCGATTCCTTCTGTACCGCCCCCATGCTAACCATATCCCAGGAGCTTCAGGATAAGCTGCAGGACTACTCCTACCGGATCGTTGAGGCCATCAAGGTCATCGGCGGGACCAATATCCAGTTCGCCCACGATCCGAAAACCGGAAGGGTGGTGGTTATAGAGATCAATCCAAGGACATCCCGCTCATCCGCCCTCGCCTCCAAGGCCACCGGCTTTCCCATCGCCTTGATCTCGGCAAAGCTTGCCTCTGGTCTGACCATGGATGAGATACCCTACTGGAAAGAGGGGACACTGGAAAAATACACGCCCTCGGGAGATTATGTTGTGGTCAAGTTCCCCCGCTGGGCCTTCGAGAAGTTCCGGGGCTCAAAGGACGTCCTCGGCACCCAGATGAAGGCAGTGGGAGAGGCGATGAGCATCGGCAAGAGCTACAAGGAAGCCTTCCAGAAGGCCATACGCTCTTTGGAGAACAGCAGGTACGGCCTGGGCTTTGCCAGGGACTACAACAGCAGATCTCCTGAAGAGCTTATGATGCTTCTTAAAGAGCCTTCAAGCGAGCGACAGTTCATTCTCTATGAAGCGATCCGAAAGGGTGCCGACATCCAAAAGCTCTATCATTTGACCCATATCAAGCCCTGGTTCCTCCAGCAGATGAAGGAATTGGTCCAGCTGGAAGAGGAGATATTGGCCTACAAGGGCAAACCACTGGTCGATCTCCCAGATGAGCTTCTCAGTCAGGCCAAAAAAGATGGCTTTGCAGACCGATACCTCTCGAAGCTTCTGGCCGTCCCAGAGGCTGAGATCCGGGCGCGGCGCAAGTCCCTGGGAATTGTTCAGGGCTGGGAGCCGGTACCTGTAAGCGGGGTGGAGAACGCCTTCTACTATTACTCTACATACAATGCTCCCGATAGGACCCCGAGCAGCAGCAGGCGCAAGGTCATGGTCTTGGGTGGAGGGCCCAACCGCATCGGCCAGGGCATTGAGTTCGACTACTGCTGCGTTCATGCCGCTTTTGCCCTGAGGGATATGGGCATTGAGACCATCATGGTCAACTGCAATCCAGAGACGGTCTCCACCGATTATGACACTTCGGATAAGCTGTACTTCGAGCCCTTGACGGTCGAGGATGTGCTCAGCATCTATGAGAAGGAGAAGCCTGAGGGGGTCATCGTCCAGTTCGGCGGCCAGACGCCCCTCAATATCTCCCGGGAGCTGGAGGATGCCGGGGTGAAGATCCTGGGGACATCTGTGGATGCCATAGACCTGGCCGAGGACAGAGATCGATTCAGGATGATGATGGAGGAGCTGGACATACCCATGCCGGAATCGGGAATGGCAAGCAACCTCGACCAGGCGCTGGAGGTTGCCAAGAGGATCGGCTATCCCCTCATGGTCCGGCCTTCATACGTCTTGGGCGGACGGGGGATGGAGGTGATATACGACGAGGAGATGCTGGAGCGGTACGTCGCCGCGGCAGTGGATGTCACTCCAGAGAGGCCCATTCTCATCGACCGATTCCTCGAGAATGCTCTGGAGACGGAGGCAGATGCCCTCTCCGACGGCAAAGAGGCCTTTGTGCCCGCAGTGATGGAGCATATCGAGCAGGCGGGCATTCATTCCGGCGATTCGGCTTGCGTAATTCCGCCAGTGAGCATCTCCGGCGAGCATCTGCAGACCATTGAGGAGTACACCCGCAAGATAGCTCAGAAGCTGCATGTGGTGGGCTTGATGAATATGCAGTATGCCATCAGCCACGATGTGGTCTATGTGCTGGAGGCCAATCCCCGTGCTTCCCGGACGGTGCCGCTGGTATCCAAAGTGTGCAATGTATCGATGGCCAGGATAGCCACCCAGATGATGATGAACAAAAGAATGGACGAGCTGGGGCTGAAGAAGAGAAATATCCCTCATTATGGTGTCAAAGAGTCTGTCTTCCCCTTCAATATGTTCCCTGAGGTCGACCCCCTCTTGGGCCCGGAGATGAGATCCACTGGAGAGGTCCTGGGGCTTGCCGACTCATTCGGCATGGCCTTCTATAAAGCGGAGGAGGCTGCCAAGCCCTCGCTTCCCCAGGAGGGGACGGTCATGATCACCGTGGCCGCCAAGGACAGATCTATGGAGCTGGTGGAGGTTGCGCGGGAGTTTCAGAAGCTCGGCTTTAGAATTATGGCCACCAGCGGGACCAGAGCGGTCCTGAAAGAGAATGGCATCCCGTCGGAGATGATCAAGAAGATCTATGAGGGCCGGCCCAATATCGATGATGCCATCAAAAACAAGGAGATTCAGCTGGTGATAAACACCCCCATCGGCAAGGCCAGCCAGTATGATGATTCTTATATCCGAAAGGCAGCAATCAAATACAAGGTGCCCTATATTACCACCATTGCTGCTGCTTCGGCGGCGGCAAAGGGGATTAGTGCCTCAAGAGCAGGCCATTCAGCAGCGAAATCGCTGCAGGAGTACCACAGTGATATAAAGTAGAATTGAGGAAGGATCTAGAATTCTATCCTTTTCTCAAGTCTTCCTTTTTTTTGGGCTGGATTGAGTAGAAGAAAATCCTGGCAGATCGTCAACATGAAGACGATTGGAAGGATTTGTCTCTGCAGCCTGCCATCAATCACAATATCATAGTCAGCATCTTTTCCCTATGCCACCGATGCACTATAGTAAGGAGATGGCAATGTGGGATAAGCCCAAAAGATGTGTCTGAATACATCTTCAGCCCTTTGTGCCACATCAGCTTCTGAATACAGGCCAACGGGAAGGCCTATATCTTCATTCCATAAAAAGTTATGAATAGTCACTCGCACAGCATCACGGGTCGCTTCCTTATCGCGCCATTGGTCAACTCGGAGCTTTTCCTCCTTAAGCGTTTTCAACAATTCAGCTGCAACTTTTTTGATGCGCTTGATATCAACGCCCTTAAGATCTGGCTTTTTCAGCAGGTCGAAGATGGCCAAAGATTCTTCATCGAGCCCCTCTCGTACTGCTCGGCTTTCTTCTTCGTCGAGTCCTTGGACGAGCTTGAGCAATGCCTCGAAGGTCTGTTCAATTGTTGCCCGGTCCTTCTCGCGGTTATACTCGGCAACGATCTTCTCGTAGTGTTGCTGGAAGTCTGTGCGCAAGGGATTCTGTTGTAGCAGTCTCTGCAATCGGATCTCCACTGCTTGACGCAAGTTCTGAACCACTGTGTTCTTGTTCTTGTATCTCTCGAACTCTTGTTTGAGCCGGACAAAGTCGATTTTACTGATATCGTACGGCTCCCCAGGCTCAGTCACTGTGTCAGATTGGACATCGATTGCTTCATCCACTAGATGTTGGAGTTGCCTCATGATGTCTGTGATGTCAGCCTTTTCTCGATCCTGCTGGAGGCTCTTGTAAACGATGTTGACCGCATCCCGATCATCACGATAGGCGTTTATATCCTGGAGGATGATGCATGCTCTGAATTTTTTGAAGACCTCCCGGCACATGATTTCAAAGCGCTTGCGCGTCTCATCGTTTTCGTTGGCCGCCTCTTTGCAGGCCGCAATAGCGGCATTGCGCTCAAAGCCTGTCTTATGGATTATGTCATCCAGAGGAGCATTCCGCTCATCGAGGAAGGCCCGCACAAAGCTGATCGCCTCGGCCAGATCGGACAGTAGCTCCTCCTCTGGCCTGGCCGGATCGATCTCACCGCCCGGTTCACCATCATCTGGGCGGGGACCTGCAAAGGTTGCCAGCGCTCGACGCAAGTGCTTTAGGATGCCGCAGTAGTCGACGATCAAGCCGTTGTTCTTGCCCTCGTTCACGCGGTTGGCGCGAGCTATGGCCTGCATCAAAGTATGGGCCTTCAGAGGCTTGTCCAGGTAGAGAGTAGAGAGGCTCGGCACATCAAATCCTGTCAGCCACATGGCGCAGACTATGGCGATGCGAAACGGATGTTCATCGGTTTTGAAGGCATCGTCCAGAATAATCCGCTGCATGTTATGAAACTGGGGCTTGCTGCGCATTGACTCAGACAGGTCGATGCCTTCCTTGATGAGTCTGCGATGGGGAGTTATGTCCAGGCCGCTCTTGCGGAACTTATCGACCTCACCCTGCTCTTCGCTAACCACTACAGCCGCCCGAGTCTCGCGCATCCATTCTATCTGACGCTTAAGATAGATCTCCTCGGTATCGTCTGAGGTAGAAGAGAGTCCTGCCTCCAGCTCAGCTATCCGTTCTTCCCAGTGACTGTTGATCAGGTTATACATCCGCACACAGGTTATCTTGTCGATGCAGACCATCATCGACTTCCCATTTTCCCAGGCAGTGGAATAGTGCTGCACGAAGTCCCGAGCTACCTGATCCAGCCGCTTCTCCGCGGTGATAATATGATATTCACGCTTGAGCTCCTTTTCCAGACGCTGCTCGACGTTGATATCGTCTATCTCAAACTCCTCTAGTTTTTCTGCGACGCGCTCGTTGAGGTCGCCGATGGCCACGCCCAGCTTCTCGCCGCGGGCATCGTAGTATAGTGGAACGGTGGCCTTGTCCTCCACTGCCCGCTGGAAGTCATAGGTAGAAACATAATCGCCGAATACCTTTCGGGTGATCTGATCTTCTTTGAAGAGCGGGGTGCCTGTGAAACCGATGAAGCTGGCATGGGGCAGAGCGTTGCGCATATTTTCGGCCAGGGTGCCATACTGAGTTCGGTGCGCCTCATCGGTGATTACGATGATGTCGTCTCTTTGGGTATATCCCTCGCCGGGGTCAATTTTTTGATTAAATTTCTGTATCAGTGAGAAGATGAAGGCCTTGTGCTCGGCCAGCAGTCGGCTCAGGTGGCTGCCGCTGGAAGCGCGGCATTGAACCTGATCGTTGTCAACCACGCCGCAGCCGGCGAAGGTCTTGTAGATCTGAGAATCCAGGTCGTCTCGATCGGTGAGCACCAGAAAGGTGAAGTTGCCGCCGAGTTTGCGATGGACCTTGCGGGTGAACATCACCATGGAATAGCTCTTTCCTGCGCCCTGGGTGTGCCAGAAGACCCCCAGCTTTCCATGCAGCTCTTTGCGCTTACAGACCGCTTCAATGGCCCGGTTGACTCCGAGGAACTGGTGATTTTTGGCCAGGATCTTCTTCGGCTCGCCCCTGGACTCGTCAAAGAGTATGAAGTTCTCCCGCAGATCCAGGAAGTTGCCTTTGTCGCAGATGCCTTTGAGAAGAGTTTCCATATCCACAGCTCCAGGCTCTTCTTCAGCCAGGCGTTTCCACTCGTGGAAGTGCTCCCATTTGCTGGTGATGGTGCCGATCTTTGCCTGCTCGCCATTGCCGAACATCACAATGGCGTTATGATGGAAGATGTGAGGGATGGTGTCCAGGTAGTCGGAGAAGTTTTTCTCGAAGGCGGCTTTGAGGTTCTTGTGGATGTTCTTGCACTCTATGAACAAGAGCGGCAGGCCGTTTACGAAACCGACGATATCTGCCCGGCGGCGGTAGAGGTCGCCACGCACCCATAGCTCTCGTACGGCTAGGAAGTGGTTGTTGCCTGGCTCGTTGAAATCGAAGAGCTGCATCCGCTCTTTCACCAGTTCGCCGTCACCGTTGCGGAATGCCACCTGCACTCCGTCCCGCATCTGGTCGTACTTCTCCCGGTTGGTGGCAGCCAGGGTTTGCGAGGCGATGGTGGCGGTGATCTGGCGCACGGCGTCGTCGTATGCTGCGCCGGGCAGGCCGGGATTCAGCTCGGCCAGCTTCTGGCGCAGGATTCGGGTCAGCACTACCTCCCGATCGGAGGCCCGGCCCAGAAGGCTGTTTGGCCCGAAGTCCTCGCTGTTATAAGCATCGACCGAATCCCAGCCGAGCTGCTGCTCCAGGTAATCGGCGGTGGTCTGCTGGACGAGGGTGTCTTCGGTGTAGGTGCTCATTATTGCTCGAATCCATTTCCTATCTGCTTCTCAAAGGCTTGGCGTACTAAGCCCATTACGTATGGCAACTCCTCTAGCTTAACGAGGCCGACTTCCACATCACCATTTCCCCACCGTCCGATGTTTGTTACATCTTTAGCTAGCCCTTTCGGATCGCTTAATTCATGAAATTGAAGGTTCAATGAAAGTCGAAGCCGTTTTGCCTGAGGCACTACATCCACAAAGTTCGTCTCGGCCTTGTAGGCCACATACAATTTGAGAAACTCCTCAGTCACGCATGGATCAAGCGCGAGCACTTCCTTGCGGAACGCATCGAAGAGTGGCCGGACAGCGCTGTTCTCAGCGAGATGGATATGGTCATCTATAGTATAGACTTCTGGCTTTGGGACACTCGGACGATAGCTTGCCAAAACCTCAGAAGATATGTTTGGTGCTCTCCATACATCGCATGCCAGAAATGCTAAGCGTTCCGCCCGCTGTTTGATCGTTGTCTCGTTCCAGCTATCAAGCGTACCCAACTCCTTATTAAGATGCAATGGGCTTTCCTTGAAACCGCCCTCCATGTCGCGCTTCTCAGTAAACGGGCGGTCGCTATACCGGGAGTTATATCCGGTCAGTGTAAGGTTGCCTAAAGTGTGCAGCCATGTTTCCCAGACCCGCTGACAATCCGGACCGAGGGACTCTCGCCATTTGACAGGGAGATTCTCATTCTGCGGCATGATGTGCTCAATAGTATATTCATCGACTGGCACGCGCTCATTTCGTCCGTGGTTCTCCAGGCGTCGCAGCCAGTAAGATCGGCTGCGGAAGTTATAGAGATCCCGCACCATTAGTTCGCGCTTGAACTCCTCATCACCTGGGAGGCGTCGATAGGACGGTAAGTTCAATAGATGCGCCTGGATGCTCTCTAGGTAATGGTCCTTCTTCAATGCTCGACCAAAGGTGGCAAACGTCTTGTTGAGAGAGTTGGTGGGGATGGCACACACAACGCGGCGGAAGACATATGCCTCAACAAGACGCACCGCCTGAATGAAATCTGACTTGGGCAAAATGCCATTGGCATAGTCTTGGTAGAGTTCTAGCAGGAAGGGATAAGCGACATCCACCTTAAGCTCACGCAAATCTTGGAAGGCAATAGCTAGATGCTTGTCCTTTTCTTTGCCGAGCGCCATAGCACAAAAGTAGTCCGCGAAGGTATGGATATCGTTGACCAGTGAATCCACGCCAGCGGACTGCACTTTTGGGTCGCGAGCGTGGTCCTTGAAGGCCTCATAAACGGCCTTAACTTTAGGGATCTCGCCAGTCTTGAATGTCAAATAGTGACGCATGAAGCTATCAAATTGGATGCCATAGGCCTCCTGTCCGAAGGCGACTTCCATTGGCCTCCAGTGGTCCAGGTAGAGCCGGGTCTGGTCAGCAGGCTCCAGACCCATCAGGATGAAGTTGCGAATGAGGTCTGCCTGGCTCAGTTCGCGACCGGTGGAGTTCATGCTCTCGAAGATGAGCTGCGGGTTGTCCTTATCACGGCTAAGTGCAATGTCCACAACGACAAGCTTGGCAAGTCCATTACACAGGGGTGCAAGGTCTAAGCCCAATGCACGCACGTGTTCCTCGAAGAAAGCAAAGTTGTCTTGGATGCGCAAAGAAGGTTCTGTCGGCAGAGGTTTCTGCTGCAGAAGGGCGAGCAGACTCTGCTTGTCTGTCTGCCCAAGCAGCAATTTGAAAGCACGCTCCCCATCTTCTAGAGGATTAAGGAGGTAATAGTTACGCTGGACTGCACCCCTGATAATGGACAAATAGTTAAGCAATGGTATTTAAGGCAACCTCCACTTCGAACTGAACCGGAGATCTGTAATTGAGAGCTGAATGCAGCCTCTTATGGTTGTACACATTTTCA
>WBZO01001313.1_pt1 | contig 28020 bp, 25 predicted proteins | sample 5204261 | NCBI WGS metagenome assembly WBZO01 (sample SAMN12412400, study PRJNA552823) | activated sludge metagenome | isolation source: activated sludge from anammox sidestream of wastewater treatment plant... | place: USA: North Carolina | collected 2017-09
GGTAATTCAGTGTCTCTCCATCGATGGGGAAAATACCGCAAGTAGCGCCATATTCCGGTGCCATGTTGGCAATAGTTGCGCGATCTGCCAGCGGTAAATATTCCAGCCCGTCTCCGTAAAATTCTACAAATTTACCAACCACGCCCTTCGCGCGAAGCATTTGGGTAACCGTCAATACCAGGTCGGTTGCGGTTACGCCGTCCAGTAATTTACCGGTTAGTTTAAAACCTACCACTTCCGGAATCACCATTGAAACCGGTTGGCCAAGCATGGCAGCTTCCGCTTCAATGCCACCCACGCCCCAGCCCAGTACACCAAGCCCGTTCACCATGGTAGTATGGCTGTCAGTACCTACCAGCGTATCAGGGTATGCGTAGGTTTTGCCGTCCACGGTATTAGTCCAGACGCATTGCGCCAGATATTCCAGATTCACCTGGTGGCAAATCCCTGTACCAGGCGGCACCACGCGAAAATTATCAAATGCTTTTTGTCCCCAGCGAAGGAAGGAATAACGTTCTTTATTACGCTCCATTTCCAGCTCCACATTTTCTTTAAATGCGGAAGGACTGCCGTATTTATCAACCATGACAGAGTGATCGATCACCAGATCAACCGGTGAGAGCGGATTAATCTTATCCGGATTACCACCCATCTTCACCATTGCATCGCGCATTGCAGCCAAATCAACTACGGCGGGTACACCAGTGAAGTCTTGCATTAACACGCGTGCAGGGCGGTATTCGATCTCTGCAGGATTATTTTTATTTTTCACCCATTCAGCGAAAGCTTTAATATCCGCAGGCTTTACCGTTACCCCGTCTTCATAGCGCAAAAGATTTTCCAATAGCACTTTGAGTGAAAAAGGAAGCTTTGCAATATCTGCTCCCAGGGATTTAGCCGCTTCAGGCAGGCTGTAAATCACATAGTCCTGGCCTTTAGATTTCAGGTTTTTGCGTGTTTTAAAGCTGTCATGGCTATGCATGGAATAGTAACTCCCCGGTAAAGATAAATTTTTTCCGATAATGAAAGGCAGAGGTTAAGGTTCCGTTAAACAGCTCCGGAATTCCTTTACCAATTTATCCATCAGGTTAAAATATAATGCGGTACCCACTGTTAAGCCTGCCCCCAGTGGATTTAAACTGGTAAGCTCGCGTGCCCCTGTTGCCTGTATAAGGCGATGTATAATGGGGCTATCACCGTGGGTGGCGAAAATGCAGCCCAGCTTTTTATTTTCAAGCCCCTTTATGTTCTTCATGCTGATATTGCCGTTAGGCTCTTCCAGTGCAACAACCGCTGGCAACCCAAAATAGTCTGTAAAAGCAGCAAAGGCGTTATGATCAGAAGCTGCCATACGAGTAACCTCTGCTTCTTTTAATATTTTTTGCCAAACTCCTGCAGACTGATCGATAGCCAGCTGGTAACGCTGAGCGTTCGCCCGATATGCAGCTGCATGTTTTTGATCCAGCGAGCCCAGCCTTTTAGCAATGTAATATAACATTACCACAGCGCGATCCGGGTTCAGCCATTCATAGCCTGTTGTATCCGAGAGGCGGATATAATTAATTTTATCGCCAGTAGCCTCCTGCAATTCCGGCACGAATGTTTCAAACAGGGGGTTGAGATAAATGATAGCATCAGCCTGCAGGACCATTTGCATTTGAGAAGGCCTTAGCTGCAGATGGTGCGTATCATGTGCGCGGGTCAGCAATAATTGAGGTTGGCCAATCCCCTCCATCACCATAGAAGTCAGTGAATGCAATACCGGGTATGTCACCACGACTTTCGTCTGGGCATGAGCAGAAAAGGAAGCTAGAACGACACAACTCCAGATGAACAGCAGGCGAAAAAACATTAGAAACACTATGCAGGAAGCGGGTGAAAATATCTCCAAGCCCCTACTACAGGCGGTGCATATCCACAAGCACTTTGGGCGCCGGGAGGTGCTGTGCCATATTGACTTAAACATTCACCCAAAAGAAATCATTACCATTATCGGTCCTAACGGCAGCGGAAAAACGACTCTGCTGCGTATCCTGCTGGGGCTGATGCAGCCTGATGATGGGGAAATCATTACTATTCCCGGATTGCGTATTGGCTATGTTCCCCAATCAATTCATTTTGAGCCCACCCTACCACTTACCGTCCTGAACTTCCTGAAACTGATATGCGGAGATTCCCGTAAAATATTCGCAGTTGCTGAGGAATTGGGGATTGTTCCGTATTTAAAAAGACAGATTTATGCACTTTCGGGGGGTGAACTTCAGCGTGTTCTGCTGGCGCAGGCGCTTCTTAACGATCCGCATTTATTGGTGCTGGATGAGCCTATTCAGGGCGTAGATTTCAGTAATCAGGCAGCATTGTATCAACTTATTCGCACCACCGCCCGTTCCCGCAATTGCGCTGTGCTGATGGTTTCTCATGATTTGCATCTGGTAATGGCGGGTACTGACCGTGTTATCTGCCTCAATGGTCATATTTGCTGCTCCGGCAGCCCTCAACACGTTAGCCGTGATCCGGAATTCGTCAATTTATTCGGCAATGATGTCGCCAACCAGATTGCTTATTACGTGCATCATCACGATCACCAGCACGATACGCAGGGCGCCATAATGAAATCGGAGCATTCGCATGATCATTGATTTTTTCCTGAATGCGTTGCTTGCAGGTATTATGCTTGCCTTTGTTGCCGCTCCGCTGGGATGCTTTGTGGTATGGCGCCGCATGGCATATTTTGGCGATGCTGTTGCACATTCGGCCTTATTAGGGGTGGTGCTTGGCATTAGCTTCAATATTCAGATTCTGCTGGCGATTGTGCCTATCGCCGTTCTGATGGCGCTGGTGTTAAGCACTTTGCAACATGGCACCCGATTCTCCACAGATACATTACTGGGCATCCTGGCGCATCTTGGCCTGGCGCTTGGGGTCACGGCACTTGCGCTGAATCCCTCCATTACTGTTGATCTGATGGCTTATCTTTTTGGAGACATACTTGCGGTTTCCGCGCAAGATCTCATGCTGATGTATGTCATGGCGGCATTGATTGTATTTGTGCTCTGGCTGCGATGGCGCCAGTTTATGCTGCTTACTGTTAATGAAGATCTTGCTGCAATCAGCGGTATCAATGTGAAAGCCAATCGACTGTTACTGATGCTTATGATTGCAGTAACCGTTGCCATTTCTATCAAGCTGGTCGGATTATTACTGATTACTTCAATGCTCATTTTGCCTGCGGCCACTGCGCGCTATTATTCCCGCAGTCCGCATCAGATGGTGTTTACCGCGATTTTTCTGGCGGTACTGGATGTATGCGGCGGATTATATACCTCATTCTTATGGGATACGCCAAGCGGCCCCTCCATCGTATTAATGGCAGGCGCATTGTTTATCATTGCTACATTAAGCAGTATGATTTCTTCCGCTAAGCGGCGCGCATCCTCTTAAATCCGGCTTCGAGATCTTCTTTCAAATCCTCGATATCCTCCAGCCCGATATGTATGCGGAAATAGATTCCATCATCTTTCTGAGGAAGGCTGCGAATATTGCTCAGCCACAGGCGCAGAATGAGGCTTTCATACCCACCCCAGCTATAGCCCATGCCGAAATGGTGCAGGCCATCCACAAAAGCGGCAATCGCCTCTTCCGAACATGGCTTCACTTTAAAGCCGAAGAGACCGTTGCTTCCGCTGAAATCACGCTTCCAGATATCATGACCTGGGCAATCCGGCAGGGCAGGGTGCAATACCTGAATTACTTCGGGGATAGTCTGGAGCCATTTTGCAACTTCTAGCGCTGCCGCCTCATGCTGCTTCATACGCACACTAAGCGTACGCAAGCCCCGTTGCGCCAGGTATACATCATCCGGACCAGGGCAGGCACCCAGGTTTTTATGGGTCTGCTCTACCTGCGGCAGATATTTCTCATTAGCGCTTACCACACCCATGATGAGATCTGAGTGGCCGGAAACATATTTTGTTGCGGAATAGGCGGAAATATCAACACCAAGCTCGAAGGGCTTGTTAAGCAAGGGGGCTGCCCAGGTATTGTCCAGAATTACTGCGGCCCCATGCTTATGTGCCACAGCGGAAATAGCCGGGATATCCTGAATTTCAAAAGTAAGGGAACCCGGAGATTCCAGGAAAACAGCCTTTGTATTAGGTTTCATCAGTGCTTCAATGCCAGCGCCGATAGAAGGATCGTAATAAGTGGTTTCTATCCCCCAGCGTTTAAGCTCCATATTGCAGAATTTGCGGGTAGGGTCATAAACAGAATCCGTCATCAGCAGATGGTCGCCCGCGCTCAATATCGCGAGCAGTGCCGTGGTCTGCGCGGCAGCACCCGAAGCAGTAATAAACGCGCCAGCACCACCGTCCAATGCAGCCAGCGCCTTTGCGAAATCCAGAATCGGTTCCGTGCCATAGCGCCCGTAAGATGCATTAATATAACCACCTTTGCGGGAATCCTTATATGCTTCGTAGTCTTTAAAAAGAATAGTGGATGCATGATAAACCGGGGGGTTAACAACGCCCTGATGTTTATGCGGGTGACGGCCGAATGAGGTGATTTTGGTATTTGTTTTCATGAAATTACGACGCATTTTTATAAAGTTTGAGAGTGAGCATTAAGACAGCTTCTCCGGCTTGTCATGTAGAAAATGTTTATTGCAGCGCACAAAATCAACCGTTACACCATTTATATGACCCATGATTCTGAAAATACCATTGCCTTTATGGGGGTTCCCGGCGCGAATGCCGATATGGCCTGCCGCCAGTCCGAACCCTATATGCATACGCTGCCCTGCGATTCCTTTGAGGACGTGCTGGAGGCAGTGCGTGATGGCAAAGCGCGCCTGGGTATGCTTCCTATTGAGAACTCCCAGGCGGGAAGGGTCGCAGAAATTCACCAATTGCTGCCAGGCATTAACCAGCACATTGTGGGCGAGTACTTTTTACCCGTGCGGCATGTATTGGCGGGCATCAAGGGATCAAAATCAGAACAAGTGAAAGAGGTCTATTCTCACCCTCAGGCATTAATGCAGTGCCGAGGCAATGTACGCAAAATGAAACTCACTTCCCATATTCATTCCAACACTGCCACCGCGGCGCGGGATGTGGCAAAATGGACTGATCCCGGCAAAGCAGCGCTATGCTCCTCTTTGGCCGCAGAACTTTACGGATTGGATATTCTTAAGTCGGATATGCAGGATAGCAACGATAACGTGACTGTATTTGTAAAAGTTGCCCGAGAGCCTTTGGCATATGATTTTGGCGCTGAAGACATGATTCTTACCACCGTGCTGCTGACCCTGCGTAATATTCCTGCCGCGCTGTATAAAGCGCTTGGCGGTTTTGCCACAAATGGGATCAACCTGCTCAAGCTGGAAAGTTATATTCCTGGTGGCGTATCGCAGACGGCTCAATTTTTTATCACTTTTGAGGGGCATCCCGAGCAACCAGCTGTCCAGCTGGCATTGCAGGAACTGGGTTTTTTTACTCGAAAAGTTGATGTGCTGGGGGTTTATCCAGCTGCTCCTGAACGCCAGCGCGGCACAATTTAGGGTACAATCAGCTCTGCGTGATAATATTCAAGCGTGATAGTTTCGCCTGAATTAGTAAGCTGCCCCGTAATCAGCACGGTGACGTCGGCCGTAGTATCTATGGACGAAGTTACTGCTGCTCCCCCAGAGGATCCATATCCGCCCATAGTTTGTGAAGACCCTACCTGTGAATTTGTGGCGTTGCGATTCATAATCTGCCGCTGATCACGCATATTCGCTGTTGTGGTGACGTTTGTGCTACCGTAGCTCGTTCCACCAAATTTCACCCGCAATGCTTTGTTATTAGCGCTGTTGGTGTAAGACCAGCTGGTCGTGATTCGTAGCATACCATTTGCTCCCATGCTATTGGCGGGAACGGTAAAACTGGCCAATGTGGTTTCCGTTGTTGTACCCGTTACAGAGGCCGCGACAGCGGAGGCGGCAAGCGTATATACCCCCTTAAGCGCAGCTTGCGCTGCCTGCGCAGAAGCGCTGCCTGTGCCGCCCTTTGCTAATGGCAAAATTCCAGTAACATCCGTGGCAAGTGCAATGCTGCTCCATACCGTATCATAGTTAGTGGCTGAGTTTTTCTTAAGGTATTGCCCGGTTGATCCGCCGGAAGCAACTCCCGGGCCTGCAGAACCCGTTGCACCTGTAGCACCTGTCGCGCCAGTTGCACCTTGCGCTCCGCTGGGGCCAGTCGGCCCGGCTTCACCTTGAGGCCCCGTTGCACCGATAGGTCCCTGGGCTGCAACCGATATAACGCTAATATTATTCTCTTCCACAATGACAGTCATTGGCGTGCTCATCGCGTTACGCTCCTTTCAACTATAATTCTCCCCTGAAGCAGCCGCGTCACATCGCCTGCAGAGGATTCCACCTCTAAATCGTATATTCCACCTGACAGATTAAGCGCGTCTGTCGTTTCTGCATCAACTTCAAGCGTAATTTTCCCTTCCGCGCCATTAATGGTAATGCGGTTGTTTTCCGTCGTGAGTTCCAGAAATGGCTCTTCTGAAGAAAGATGCGTACGCGCTTGCATACGTGCGGTGAAACCCGTGAGATTGATAGGGGTTTCATCGGCATCCTGCCACGTCAGCACACGGTGGAAAGTCGCCCCCTGTTCAATCACAAAATCCAGTTTACCTGCTGTCATATAGTGCCCCTTGGTTACAGCAACCATGCGTCGAGACCAATAAAGCCGGAAGTGGATATTTTAATTCGATTAGGTTAAAAGCAGCCAACTTCAGGAGCACATATGACATCAATCGGAACACCACTCTCTCCCTCTGCTAAGAAAGTATTACTTTGCGGGGCAGGGGAGCTTGGCAAAGAAGTAGTGATGGAGCTGCAGGGCTACGGTGTAGAAGTCATTGCCGTTGATCGTTACGCTCACGCACCTGCAATGCAGGTTGCTCACCGCTCCCATGTTATCTCAATGCTGGATGGCAGCGAGCTGCGTCGCGTGATAGAACTGGAAAAGCCTGATTTAATAGTGCCGGAGATTGAAGCTATTGCCACTGATACGCTCATCGAGCTGGAACATGAAGGCTATACAGTCATTCCTACCGCACGGGCAACAAAGCTTACCATGAACCGGGAAGGCATAAGACGGCTTGCCGCCGAAGAACTCAAGCTAAAAACATCGCCTTACCGTTTTGCTCATACCAAAGAGGAATTCGATGCAGGCGTGAAGGCCATAGGTATTCCATGCGTTGTAAAACCAGTCATGAGCTCTTCAGGTAAAGGGCAAAGTATCATTCGTAGCCAGAACGATATTGATAACTCCTGGAAAATTGCCTGCGAGGAATCCCGCACTGGCGGCACCTCTGTGATTATCGAAGGCTTTGTCGATTTTGACTATGAAATTACTTTACTCACGGTTCGTCACCGTGATGGCACCAGTTTCTGCGAGCCGATTGGGCACCGCCAGGAAGACGGGGACTATCAGGAATCCTGGCAGCCGCACCCCATGTCGAGAAAAGCCTATGAAGCCTCCCGGGAAATTGCGCAGAAGATCACTGATGCTTTAGGTGGCTTTGGTATTTTTGGCGTGGAGCTATTTATCAAGGGCGACGAAGCTATCTTCAGCGAAGTCTCGCCGCGGCCACATGATACCGGTCTTGTCACTCTCATTTCGCAGGAATTATCGGAATTTGCACTACATGCACGTGCCATTCTTGGTTTGCCCATTCCTAACATTCGCCAGCTTGGTCATTCAGCTTCACGTGTGATTCTGGTGGAAGGCAAATCCACTCAGGTGACTTTTTCAAATCTCGAAAAGGCGCTCGCCGAGCCGGATACCAAACTCCGCCTTTTTGGCAAACCTGAAGTCACCGGCAAAAAGCGCCGCATGGGAGTCGCGCTGGCGCGGGGAGAATCCATCGAAAAGGCTAAGCAAAAGGCGATTACTGCGGCTGGGCTGGTAAAAATTCAGCTTTAATCTTGTTATTGGGGTTTATCTGATTCCCGTTTATGGCCATCGATATGCTTCTTAGTGCGCTCGGAAGTAAACTGTACCTTACGCTTTTCTTCCTTTGTCTGCCCATGCTTACGGCGATTTTCGGAAGCCGTTTTTTCTTTTTTTACCCGCGCTTTGGTTTTGCGCTGCAGGCGCAGATTTATTACTTCCGCCATCTTAATTTTCCTAATTTAGAACAAATACAGCTAAGACTACCATCTTTCTTGCAGAATCAGGCAGAGAATTTTCGCCACTTGATAGAAATCAAGGCCGGGTTTCAGCAAAACCGTAATATCGGCCTTAATTATGGAATCATTGCTGGCGCATTGTGTATCAACGTTTGAGGGAAGCGGGCCGCTTCTTGCGGCATTTTTCCTGGGTGGATTGACGGGTGGATTTACCCATTGCCTTGCCATGTGCGGGCCATTTGTGGCCTGCGAACGGATGTGTCATTCCTCGACTTGCAAAAAAGCAGCAGGCGCTACTGCGCTTAACTATCATCTGGGTCGCTTCACCACTTACAGCATATTAGGATTTTTTGCTGCTTTTATCGGAAAGCAGTTAATGGCCTTTGCGTGGTGGCCTACTTTTTCCGCCATCATGCTTGCAGGGGCAGGGGCCTTATTTCTACTTAGCTGCACCCAGCATTTTAAATTCGGGAAATTGACTTTTGCGCGGGGCGTACTGCTTGGCTTCATGCCCTGCGGCCTGCTTTATGCTGCATTAATGATGGCGGCGACTCTTGGCACTCCATGGTTGGGGGCGGCGGCAATGGCGCTTTTTACTTTAGGCACCATACCCGCGCTCATCATTGCAAGTCTGGGGGCTGAGTATATCAGCCGTAAATGGCAACAGGCCATGCAGCAAGCAGGGCGTGTTGTTATGGCGTTTAACGGGCTATCACTGCTGGTGTTGGCTGTAAATATAGTGAGATAAATATGCAAAAAACGGCACCTGTTTATAATGACGACATTGTAAAGCTTTTTACCATCGCCTCGCTTTTCTGGGGTGTGGTCGGAATGGCGGTAGGATTGCTTCTTGCGCTGCAAATGGCGTTCCCCGAGCTGAACTTTGAGCCTTATCTTACTTTTGGTCGCCTACGTCCACTTCATACCTCTGCAGTTATTTTTGCTTTTGGCGGCAATGTGCTGTTCGCTACAAGTTATTTTGTTGTGCAGCGTACCTGCCGCACACGGCTATGGGGCGATGGTTTAGCTAATTTCACTTTCTGGGGCTATCAGGCCTTTATTGTGATGGCCGGGCTTGGATATGTACTCGGTGTTACGCAGGGCAAAGAATATGCTGAACCGGAATGGTATGCCGATCTTTGGCTTACCGTTGTCTGGGTCGCTTATTTATTTATCTTCCTGCTGACCCTTAAAAAACGTCAGGAACCGCATATATATGTGGCGAATTGGTTCTACCTTTCCTTTATTGCAACAGTCGCAGTGTTGCACCTGGTTAACGGCGTCAGCATCCCGCTTTCGATTATGGATTCCAAAAGCGTGCCGCTGTGGGGTGGAGTGCAAAGCGCACTTATTCAATGGTGGTACGGCCACAATGCCGTGGGCTTCTTCCTGACCGCAGGGTTTCTGGGCATTATGTATTACTTTGTACCGAAGCGGGCCAATCGACCGGTGTATTCTTACCGGCTGTCCATCCTCCATTTCTGGTCGCTTATCTTTATTTATATCTGGGCCGGCCCACACCATCTGCTTTACACGGCTTTGCCCGACTGGGCTCAAACGCTGGGCATGACTTTCTCGATCATGCTGTGGATGCCAAGCTGGGGCGGGATGATCAACGGCGTTATGACGCTTTCCGGTGCATGGCATAAATTGCGTGAAGATCCAGTGCTGCGCTTCATGATTATTTCACTGGCCTTTTATGGCATGAGCACCTTCGAAGGCCCCATGATGTCGATCAGAGCGGTCAATGCGCTGTCACATTACACCGACTGGACTATCGGCCATGTGCATTCGGGTGCGCTCGGCTGGGTTGCCTTTATCAGTTTTGGCGCGCTCTATCATCTGGTGCCAATATTATGGAACCGTAAAGAGCTATACTCTATGCGGCTGGTGAATGTGCATCTGTGGATCGCGACTATTGGTATCGTACTTTATATTACCGCCATGTGGGTCGCAGGGATCATGCAAGGCCTTATGTGGCGTGCCTATGACAGCATGGGTTTCCTTGAATATTCCTTCGTAGAAACAGTAGAGGCTATGCATCCCTATTATCTGATTCGGGCGCTGGGAGGACTGCTCTATGTCACCGGCATGCTCATCATGGTCTACAACTGCTGGAAAACCGTAAACAACCTGCCTGCAACCCAGGAAAAGCTTGAGGCCGCCTATGCTTGAATCGCATAAAAAACTTGAACGTAATTCCTTCTGGCTGCTGATTGGAATTATTATTGTCATCGCCATCGGCGGGCTGGTGGAAGTTGTTCCGCTGTTTCGTGTGGAAACGACAATTGAAAAAGTTAAGGGAATGCGCGTCTATACGCCGCTGGAACTTGCGGGTCAGCAAATCTATATCCGCGAAGGCTGCTATAACTGCCACAGCCAGCAGATTCGCCCCTTGCGCGATGAAGTTGAACGCTATGGCCATTATTCGCTTGCCGCAGAAAGCATGTATGATCATCCGTTCCAATGGGGCAGCAAACGCACAGGGCCGGATCTTGCCCGCTTAGGCGGAAAATATTCCGATGAATGGCAGGTGGCACATCTTAGCGATCCTCGCAGTGTTGTGCCGGAATCTATTATGCCAAGCTATGGTTTTATGAAAGAACGCGGTGCTGATTTAAAACAGTTAGCCCCCCTTATGCGGGCACAAAGAATCACTGGCGTTCCTTACACCGATGAGATGATCGACGCTGCTTATGCAGATGCTGTGGCACAGGCGCGCTCGGATTCTGATAGCGCTGGCTTAATTGAGCGCTACGGCGCTAAAGTTAATGTCCGTGATTTTGACGGCCAGCCTGAATTCATCTCTGAAATGGATGCATTGGTCGCGTATTTGCAGGCACTGGGAAGCTTCGTCGATATTAAGGATTATGACCTGCAGGAGAAAAGCCAATGAGTTTTCTTCTCGATAATGCTGGGATTATTTCCTTGTTGTTTTTCTTCTGCGTGTTTGTGGGAGTAGCTGTTCGCACCTACCGACCCGGCATTAAGCAAACTTTGCAATCATACGCCTTTATTCCACTCGAAGAGGATTCCGATGGCCGATAAAAAAGAAAAAGATGCAATCTCTGGGGTAGATACTACCGGACATGAATGGGATGGCATAAAAGAGCTCAACAATCCGGCGCCGCGCTGGTGGCTATGGGTTTTCTTCATCTGCTGTATCTGGGCGATTGGCTATTGGGTTGTGTATCCGGCATGGCCGACACTCTCCGGTGAGGGTGAACGCGGAGGCACTAAGGGAAAATGGAATTGGACCGAATATAAAAAGCTTACTGCGGAGCAAGCCGAAATTACATCTCGGCGCGGTAAATTTGCTGAGCAGATTAAGCAAAATTCGCTTGAAGATATTCAGAAGGATCCCCAGCTCTATGCTTTTGCAGTAGCCGGTGGCAGAACACTGTTTCGTGAAAACTGCGCAGCGTGCCATGGCACAGGCGCAGCCGGCGGCAATGGTTATCCTAACCTTAACGATGATGACTGGCTTTGGGGCGGCGACCTTGCATCAATCTATCATACTATTCGTGTTGGCATACGATCCAGCCATGCGGACACGCGCAGTTCAATGATGCCTGCTTTTGGTAAAGACGGCCTACTGAACAAGCAGCAGATTTCCGATGTTGCAGATTATGTTCTTAGCTTCTCCGGTAAAGCTTCAGCTAACGAAGCAGGCGCAACGGTTTTCAAGGAGAATTGCACTGCCTGCCATGGTGAGTCTGGCGAAGGCAATCGGGAAATGGGCGCCCCTAATCTTGCAGATGCCATCTGGCTTTATGGCGGAAATAAATCCAGCATTGTGATGCAGGTGAACAATCCGCGTCATGGAATTATGCCAACCTGGGAGAACCGCCTGCCTGATGAAACCATTAAGCAGCTCTCTATTTATGTACATTCGCTTGGCGGAGGAGAATGAGCGAAGCTATTCAGTATTTTGCAGCTCAGCGTAAAATTTATCCTCGTCGGGTCTGGGGGAAGTTTCGTAAAATAAAATGGGCGGCCATGATTGCGCTATTGGGTATATATTATAGCGCACCCTGGCTTAGATGGGATCGTGGTCCCCATGCGCCCGACCAGGCCATTTTAATCGATCTCAATCACACCCGGGCTTATTTCTTTGGTTTAGAGATATGGCCGCAGGAAGTTTATTATATCACCGGCATTCTCATTCTTGCGGCAGTGGGGTTATTTTTTGCTACTTCATTGTTTGGCCGAGTCTGGTGCGGCTATGCTTGCCCGCAAACAGTGTGGACAGACTTATTTATCTGGGTTGAGCGTATTGTGCAGGGCGATCGCAACGCACGTAAAAAGCTGGATGAATCACCCTGGACCCTGGAAAAACTTTATAAAAAATCTCTTACTCATGCACTGTGGTTAATTATCGGTCTATGTACGGGTGGCGCCTGGGTATTTTACTTTAACGATGCGCCGACACTGGCCGATCAAATCTTACATGCCCATATCCCCTGGAGTGTAGGCGGCTGGATTTTGGCCCTTACCGGTTCAACATATCTCATGGCCGGATTCGCTCGGGAGCAAGTTTGCACTTATATGTGCCCTTATGCACGGTTTCAGTCCGCGATGTTCGATCGCGATACACTCATTATTGCGTATGACAAACAGCGTGGCGATCCCCGAGGCAAGCATAAAGCTGGCGATTCCTGGGAAGGTCGCGGTCATTGTATCGACTGCGACTCATGCGTTATCGTCTGCCCCATGGGGATTGATATACGCAATGGTCTGCAAATGGAATGTATTGCATGCGGTCTATGCGTGGATGCATGCGATAATGTAATGCAGAAAATAGGGCTTCCTAAAGGCCTTATACGCTACGATACTGAAACCAGGATTCAGAATCCAACAGCACGAAACCATATTATTCGCCCACGGACAATCTGGTATGCTTGCATTATGAGCGTTGTTGGAGGGCTGATGCTTTATGGTTTGATTACTCGCTCACCTCTGGAGCTGAATGTGATCCATGATCGCAACCCACTTTATGTTATGCTTTCTGATGGCTCACTGCGAAACGGATACAGTATCACTATCCTCAATAAAACCCATGAAGATCGCGAATATTCGCTAACACTTACTGGATTGAAAAATGCCCAGCTGCATGTGCAAAGCAACCAGGAGCAAGATCTGAAACATCTTAAGGTATTTGCGGATAGTGTAGGTCATTTCAGGATATTTGTTACAGCACCTCAACAAAAAGAGTCCCGGCAAGAAATCGTATTTACAATTGATGATCTCAGGGAAAAAATACAGGTCAGCACAGAAACTATTTTCGTTAGTGAGGACTGATGACCACCACTGCATCTCTGCGGGACCGCATTATTCCCTGGTACTTTGTTTTATTTTTTCTGGTTATAGCGCTGGTGAACGGAATCATGATCTGGCTGGCCGTTACCACTCAACCGGGACTGGTAACGGATCATCCCTATGAAAAAGGACTTGCCTATAATCAGGTTATCGATGCCGAGACAACCCAGGAAGCGCTGGGCTGGAAAGCGAAAATTGAATTCACAGGCACTCTGTTAACCGTCAGTCTAAAAGACAGCGCGGGGCAGAGCATAGCGGTGGATGCAATCACCGCGCATTTCACTCGCCCTACGATGCAGGGCCTTGATTTCGATGCAGAATTGAGAAAAATTGCCGATAATAAATGGCAGGCGAAAGTTACACTGCCTCGGAAGGGCCTCTGGGAAATCCGAATCAATGCAACCCAAGGCAGCCATACATTCCAGCAGGCTCGAAGGATAGTTGCGCCATGAGCGCAGATCATTTCATAACGCAAGACAGCAACGGTGTTTTTCATCTCAATCTACTGGTTGAAGGCATGCATTGCCCTTCCTGTGTTGCGCTGATTGAAGACACTTTGCTGAAACAGCCGGAAGTTACTCTCGCACGATTGAATCTTTCTACCAAACGCCTGAATCTTGCCTGGAAAGGTAACAAAGGGCAGGGTGATTCCTACATCGCACTTATTAACAGCATGGGTTATCGCGCTGCCCCGTTTGATCCCGCAACCTCTGAAACATTTGAGAAGCGCGAGGAAAAAGGCCTGCTGCGCGCTCTAGCTGTAGCCGGCTTTGCCAGCGGCAACCTCATGTTGTTCTCCATCCCCTTATGGACAAGTGATGGAGTAGAAATGGGCGAGGCCACCCGGAGTTTTTTCCACTGGATACAAGCTGCTATCGCGCTGCCCGCGATTATTTATTGTGGCCTGCCATTTTATCGATCGGCATGGAAAGCCCTGAAGCAAAAGCACACAAATATGGATGTGCCGATTTCTATCGCTGTCATACTGGCTACCGGAATGAGTTTATTTGAGACGACAACTTTTGGCAGGCATTCCTATTTTGACTCATGCGTAATGCTTCTATTTTTTCTGCTTATCGGCAGATATCTGGAGGCGCGGGCCAAGGGCAGAGCGCGTAATGCCGCGCATGATCTGCTGCAGATGATGGCAGGGTTTGCCACTGTTCTTCATGATGATGGCAGGCAAGAAGTTATACCCCTATCTGAAATTAAGCCAGGCATGCGATTGCGTGTAGCTGCAGGAGAAAAAATAGGTGCAGATGGCACAGTGGAGGAGGGAAGCTCAGAAATCGACACCAGCCTGATTACAGGTGAAACCATGCCCCGCGCTGTGCAAAAGGGGTCAGACGTGTTTGCAGGTATGCTGAATATTGCGGGGCCTATTACGGTGTACGTTACACAAGCCGGCGAACACTCACTCATCGCAGAAATCGTACGGTTGATGGAGACTGCAGAGCAGTCACAGGCAAAGTACGTTACATTGGCGGATCATATTTCAGGCTGGTATACACCCGTCGTATTTGCACTGGCTGCGGCTACATTTTTGGGATGGTTGCTCCTCTATAACGCAATTTGGCAGGTGGCACTGCTTTATGCAGCCACCGTCTTGATTATTACATGCCCATGTGCGCTGGGACTTGCTGTACCGGTTGTTCAGGTATTAGCCAGCGGCAAGCTTATGCGTTCCGGAATTCTGCTAAAATCAGGCAGTGCCTTGGAGCGCCTGGCTACTATTACCCACGCAATCTTTGACAAAACCGGAACCCTTACCAAAGGAATGCCGGAACTACTGCATCCTGAGAGCTATCGCAGTGAAGACTTACAATTGGCCGCGTCGCTGGCTGCACATAGTAAGCATCCCTTATCGCAGGCTGTGTCGAGGGCGTGGCATGGAAATCTTTTTCCTTTGCAGGCTGTTCAGGAAATACCTGGTTCTGGCATTGAAGCCCATGATGGGATACGCAATATCCGCCTTGGAAAAGCAAGCTGGTGCGGAGCGAGACCAGGTGACGCGGCGATTCCTGAAATCTGGATGGTTGTCGAAAAAGAAGCTCCTATTCATTTTCAATTCCGGGATGTATTGCGCGAAGATGCCGCTGATGTGGTTCATGCTCTAAAACAAGAGGGCATCAGGATTTCATTATTATCTGGCGACCGCGAAGTAGCGGTAAAAGCAGTAGCGCAAGAAGTCCATATCCCTCAGGCTCAGCATAGCTTATCCCCCAAAGAAAAAGCTGAGATTCTTCAGCAGATGCATCGGGATGGCTATAAGACGCTCATGGTAGGAGATGGATTAAACGATGCCCCTTCTCTTACTTCTGCAACAATTTCCATGTCCCCAGCCAGTGCAATGGATATTACGCAGAATGCAGCCGATATCGTATTTCAGGGTGAAAAACTCCAGCCCGTATTGACCGCCTGGCATATTGCCCGTTTTTCGCAAGTATTGGTTAAGCAGAATTTTATCTTGGCCATTCTTTATAATGTTGTTGCTATTCCGCTGGCCGTTGCCGGTATCGTTACACCGCTCATTGCCGCTATTGCCATGTCCAGCTCATCACTTCTGGTTATTGCGAATGCATTGCGTCTCAACCTGCTCAAGGAGAAGGCATTATGAATGTGTTGATTTATCTTATTCCTATTGCACTTACACTCGGCCTTGCCGGATTGGCCGCATTTCTCTGGGCGATGAAAAACAACCAATTTGATGATTTGGATGGCGCCGCCTACCGGATATTGCGTGATGACACTCCCTCATCAACTGACAGTCCGCTTGATAAAAATCAAGGATCATAGCTTTTAGGGAGCGCATAAAGCTACCATCACAACGTTGAAGGAGACTTTATGAAAAAAACTAGCCTATTATCCATTTCCTTACTGCTAGCTCTTGCCGGCCAGGCAACTGCCGAAGAGGGCAAATGGATGGTGCGCGCGCGTGCACTTGGTGTTATGCCGCAAGAAGACAGCACAATCACCCCAGTAGGCGGTAAAGCCAAAGTAGATAATAGCCTGGTGCCTGAGGTTGATGTTTCCTATTTCTTTACACCGAATGTTGCTGCCGAACTTATTGCTGCCACTACAAAGCATGATGTTACTGCACGTGGTACTTCTTTGGGCAACGTGGACGTTGGCAGCGCATGGTTATTGCCGCCCACACTCACCCTTCAGTATCACTTCACCCAGTTTTCAGGTGTAAAACCCTATCTGGGCGCGGGTATTAACTATACCGTTTTCTATAATGAAGATGCAGGTGCATTGAGCAGCGTAAAATATGATAACAGCTTTGGCGGCGCCTTACAGGCAGGTGTTGATATCCCTGTTAAAGATAACTGGTATCTTAACCTCGATGTCAAAAAAGTATTTATAGACACCACAGCGAAGTTTAACGGCGGCGCAGTGCGCGCTGATGTGGATATTGATCCATGGCTGGTCGGCGCTGGTATCGGTTACAGATTCTAATCCTATGTGCAGCGAAATCATCTCCTTACAGAAGGCTTGCTCCAGTAAATGTCTCGGATCATGTAACAGTCCGCAGGTATGGGTGCTTGCTGCCTGTGAGGGAATGATTGCGTTGTTTAATAAGACTGAAGATTCGCATCTTCATGTGATATCGCAGGGCAAAAACTCCATTTCTCCCTCGTTAGAAGAGTTCCGAACTTTTCTGGAAAATGCTGCCAGCTGCGGAAAATTCTCTCAGTTAATTATTGTAGGCGCTGCGCATGATATTGCATGGATGCGCCTTTCACTGCCGGAAACTCTTGCAGGATTTATTGTCGCTGAAATTCAGTACCCCTTGCTCTCGGCATGGTTTCGTCAACCACCAGAGCTGATGCAACTGAGCAAAGCACTGGAACAAGTGTTTACGGCTTAATCGATAGCTTCCGTATCGCAATTGCCAAATTCCGAGCAACTGTTGCATACAAAATCCCGCAATTTGGGAATACTGGTAATTTCTACCTTTGGCCCCTGTACACTGATTCCAATTTCTTTCATCTGCTGAATACTGCGGGAAAGCGTTTCAGGCTTCATGCCCAGATATGCCGCCAGCACATTTTTCTCTACGGGAATTTGAAGAATCTTGCTTCCGTTAGCCTGCGTCTTACATAAGCGCAGCAAAAAGCATCCCAAACGCTGTGCTGAAGACAACGTGCTCATATGTTCGAGTTTCAACTGCGTTTGCGCTATACGCGCATTTAACATGGCCATAATACTGCTGGAAAATTCAGAATTCTGCTGAAGGACCTTGCGCAACATATCTGCAGGAATGCTGTATAATTCCGTCATGTCATCCAGAGATTCTGCCATGTAAGGATAATTGGCATGGGCAAATAAAGCTGCCTCTCCAAATATATCTCCTTCAGTACAGATACTCACAACAGTTTCCTTACCGTCAGGTGTCTGGCGCACCAGTTTCATCCAGCCTTTTTGGACAAGCCAGAGTGCCTGTGCTGCATCACCATGAACAAATACCACTTCTCCTTTTTGCACTGCATGCAATCTGATCCCGGATTTAAGTGGCTGCCATATAGCCGGATAATTCGCGAAGAACTCCGGCATCTCAATTGTACTGCTCAGCAGCGGTTTGTTCATAATTAGTCCTAAAGCTGGATAACTGACTATATAACTGCTGAATCAGAGAGAAAAAAGTATGGATTTGGGAAAGTGACAGAATTTTCTGGATACAGCATTGATTCAACCAAACAACCCACTGTTACTTAATAATTTATGAGGCTTAAGAAGCCACGGTGACCCTATATTTGCCGTTTGATTTCGCTTATGGATTATTAATCATTCTTTGATAGCCTCGATTTATGGAACTACACCTCATCACCGAAGACGCTTTTCATACGGCCTATCTTCTTAAGGAATGGTGTGGGGCAGGGCACGACAATCGTGGGCAGATTGTTGTCCGCGCGGAAAAGCCGGAGAATCTGGCAGACCGAATCGCATTTCATCAGCAACATGTAGGGAAGACCGACCTATCACCAGAAGAAATGGCAACTCTGGAAGGGCTTTATTCCGGGAGATTAAGCGATTCAGAAAAGGCGATGATTGCGCGTTATGGCATCCCTTTGATTCCGGCCGCCTACGCAACAGAAAAGACCCAATGGGTTGGAGAAAACCTCAACGAGGGCAAGGCCGAGGCGTGGTTACAAGAAGCCACAGGAAAACACAAGAATCCTCGCTTCTTCGTGTTTCTGGATCGTATCCTGAAAGAACCCTGGAAAGCCGAAATGGAAAAGGGCCATGTGTTCAATGCGCATTCGGCGAGGCTGCCTTATGCCGCAGGCATGTATGCCGTTGAGAATGTGGCAGCGATGAATGATCCCAAACTTCTTAACCTCGCAGCGGGCGCCACAGTGCATTATGTTAATGCGGGGGTTGATGAGGGTGACATTGTGCAGGTTAAAGGCTTTACAAAACCTCTTGAACAGTTCAATTCGCTTTGGGAGCTCAAAGGCGGAAGTTATAATCTCGCTTTCTCCATGCTAACCGATTTGGCTTCAAGCTTTATTGAGCGGGAAGATGGTTATAGGCCAGAAGGGCGCAAACAGGACTTAAGGCTGCGCATTGCCGATCACTTTCGGGCAAAGGATTTTACAGAAAACAAGCGAGCGCAGGCGGTTCAGAATTATAATGCCATGAAGCAGCAACGCGGTCAGAACTCCCCAGGCTACTAAACCACCCGGTTTCGCTCTGCTTTCAGCCCGGCACTCTGGGCAATCGCATTGCATACTGCAGTCTCCAGACCAGTGGCATGTTCCGCTAACACGGTACGAAGATCTTGGGCCTTATCCTTTTCCATATCAAGCCGCATACCGTGCGGGATGACCAGTTTGAATTTAGAAAGATGCTCTTCAGGATCAGCAAGAATCTTCCTTGCGATGCTGCGCTCATCAGGTTCTATCGCACCACAGAACTCGCTGAGGCGGCTGCGGATAGCATTACTGATAGCACCCCTGAATGTATGATTTTTTAATGCATCCACACGATAAACCTGTGTTTGTGAAGGTGGGTCCATGAGCTTGTCACCAGGGTCGTAAACGGCAAAGATTCCACCGTAGCAGCCTTTGAAGGCATCCGGACCCACTTCACCCAGGATAATAGCCGATCCGCGTCGCATTTCCCGGAAGGCATCGGAACCAAGATTACCTTCCACCACTGCATCCGTACCGGAATTGGCAACCATGAACTTTGCCCCCACATCCCCAAAAATATTAGCCTTACCCCCAGTGGCTGCAAAAAAAGCTCCATCTCCTACGGCTTGCTTACCCAGATTTTTGACTGAGAGGGTGCCTGAGGACATGGATTTTCCGGCAAACCTACCCACCTCTCCTTCGTGATGAAGCGTATCACCACTCAGGTAAGCACCATAGCCATTTCCACACACGCCGGAAGTTTTATGGGTTTTTTCTTTGATGCGTCCTGTGCGGATCGATGCCTCACCTGCAAGCCTGGAGCCGTAATCAATCTCAAGATTTTTGATCACGTCGGGGGGCTCAGCGGAAGCGGCTGCTCCCACCTGTGGCTCTGTTAAAAACAGATCCATCCTAAGTGTAGATGCCGTAGGAACTTCTGCCGCTTCCAGCTCTGATGTACTGCGCAATCTTGCCACCTCATGCAGCTTGCCTCGGGCTGCCTGCGGAGAATCATATCCAAGTTCGGCCAGAGTCTTGGCCGTTTCCGCAACAAGGTTAAGTAAACTACGCTTGGCTACGTTCTTGTTACCTTCAAATTTTGCCTCGTTAGAGGTAATGCCGTTGGGACAATTCATGCAGCTCCCGGTCATTTCACAACCAGCCAGATGCATCAGCGCTCCCTTGCCGGATTCCACCACATCCGCCCCATTTAGATAAGCAAAGGCGATATCCTGCGGGGTATTAGCATCCCCACTTTGTACAATTTGAATTTGATCTCGTAGCCCCGCCTCGGTGAGTTTTCGATGCGCGTCGCGCACGCCCAGTTCTGTAGGCAGGCCCACATGGTTGACGCTGAGGCTAGGTGCACCTACTGTTCCGCCGCTATCGCCGGTAATCTTCACCATATCCACACCGCGCCGGGCGAGCTCCACCGCAAGATCACCCACTCCTTCCGTGGCCACCAGCTTGACAGAGATTTTGACTGGCTTCTTGGCTCCGGAGAAAAGATTACGAATCTCCTGCACCTGAGCGCTTAACTCATCCAGATTCTGAATATCATAATGCCCGGAAGCATTGGGTAAGATAGTGTTTGGAAGACTATGGCGCGTTTTTGCCATGTCCACATCCACCCGCGCTGCGCCAAACTGCCCGACTTCTCCGGGACTGGACCCTTGGGCGATTTTAATTTCCACCACCTCAGCATTCAGCAGCGATTTTGCCGTCACACCGTATCGGCCTGTAGCCAGCTGCGTTTCCTGCACTTTGTTATTTGCTAGCGGCCCGGCGCCGGTGTTCATATGAATGCCTAGCTCCGCCGCAACCTCTGCCATGAGGTGATGAGCTGGCGGCTTTACCGCGCCATAAGCCATGCCCGCAATTTGATAGGCATCGAGATAATTACGGAGATTGCCAGGCTCTGCCGGCGGATTTGTGGATGAGAGGTCGAACAAATGCCGGAGCGCAACAGGATAAGCCTTAAGCCGTTCTGCTTCCTTCATATAAAGAGCGCTGGCTGCGGATGGTACGGTGTATCCGTCAATCTCAGGTAGTTCTGTCGAAGTCGTAGCCCTAATCTGCCGCAAACCATCCACAAATTCCTGACTGATGAGCTTCTTCTGATTGACTTCACCAGACGGCTTTCCCATCAAATGATAATCAGGAAGCCCATTCGGCCGCATGGAGTCATCAAAACGCGCCTTTGCGTGATTCGCGAGGTGATCGACCGTATATCCACCAAAACCCAACGGGCTTTTCCCAAAAAGACCCGCCAAAAATTCATCCCGACTGTCGATTCCTAAAGTCTCGAAATGAAAAGCGCCGAGATAGTCCTGCATGCGGTTGGCTCCCGTCCGTGCCACGGCACGATTCAAGCCATCTTCCAGGGCTATCACGAGCTTGGTTATGTCCTTTTGCTGGCGTTCTGCATAGTGATAAAGCAAATGAGGATAAACCAGCGAGGCGCCGCATCCTATTGCCACAGCCAGGTGATGTGCCGTTTGAATCTGTGCTGTATTGGCGATAATAGCCGTTTCGCCATATCCCGCCTCGTCAAGTGCCATCCTTACAGCTCGAATGGCGATGGAAATATCAATGAGTGGACACTCCTGCGCCGGAAAATCCGTAAGGGTGATCACGTTTTTTCCATTTTTTGCCAGCGCCAGTGCTTCCTCGCAGAGTCTTTGCACAGAGGTCTCATAATCCTGCTTTGCGTCATACCGCAGAGACACCGAAGGAATCCCCTCCAGCATCCAGCGATCTTGCGGCTTAAGGAGAGCGGAGGAAAACTTCTGCCCCCCCACTGTGACAGAGGCATCGAACCTATCTTTATCCGTGATGATATCAAAGGAGTTATGCCTTAGCTGATAATATTTCTGGCGGAAAGAATCAGCAAGCGGACGCATGGGTAGGGCCAGGGCAGGCATAGGATCACTCATTCCCATGCCGGCATTAGGATTGGCTCCATTTTCCAGTGCATAATCTACATAAGTTGTCAGAGCATTGGCATTCCACCCGGCATTAATAGCCGCTTGTATGGAGTAGCCTGCCCCTGCCGTTGCTTCGCGCAGGCGTTTACGCTCCGCCAGAATCTGCCGAGCGATCGCCTGATGAATATGCTGCGTGCCGTTGCTACCGGTATTGTAGACAGTAATAGAGTGATCCGCTGTCTTGGAAGGAGGTGTTCGCCGGGCTTGCAATTCCGCCAAGGGAAGGTCAAAAGCCTCTTTAAGCACTGTAATAAACTCCGGGTCGCCACCCTGATTGATTGCCGCCTCCGCCTCAATATAAGACCAAGGATTAGAGAAATCTTTATCAGGAAAATATTTTGTTCTCAGCGCCTCATCCGGCATATTGAGGGCAAGAATCCGCTCAAAGATCTCCTTGCTAATACCTTCTTTCTTTAAGGCATAAACAAGATCCACCGCGCTCAGGGCAGCAGGCTGCTGGCTCAGATAACGCTCTTTCAACGCACTTGCCAGGCTCACTGCGCCTGCCTCCTCTGGAAAGGCTGGGTGTTTCCCTTCTAATTCCGGCAGATACAGCAAGGCCTGTGCTATCACTACCCATGCCTTGGTGGCGGGAGTAGAATCCTCCGCCAAAATTGCAGGATTACGCCTTTGGCTGGCTTGGATAGTATCTACTGCATCGCCTTCAGCCTTTGTGGTGCGCGATCCAAGGCCATTGACTGCCACACCACTGGTTTCATAGCGTGGCCCACCCATCCCCAGGACACGTGGAAGATCGGTGTTGTCGGCAATAGGAGCCAGGTGAAGTTTCAACTCCACCGGTAGTCCTTTTTGCACCGCAACAGCCTGTGCAAGATTGGGAAAGTTTTTCGCCAATAGCTCCTGATTTTCTACTGAGAGGGCAATCTTGCCGGTGGCAAGCTCGGTGATTATTTCCGTTGCATCCACAGCACCAGCAAAGGTAGCACCAATACCCGGCTGGTTATAGAGATCATCGCGTTTGACTGGGGGATTTTCTCCCAGCAGCTTCTCCAAATGCTCTAGCCGCGAAAGCATTAAGCCATAACGCCCCGCCGCTGTGGGCGCAGTGACGGTTATTTTTTCGCCTTCCACTTTCGCGCCAATACTGTCGATTGCGCGCTGCATAAAGGGATTCCGCTCTAGGATCCTGGTTTCGACTTTTCTTAACCTTGCCAAATCTTCCTCACTCGAGAAAATGGCTTCATCACCGCAACGGTTCTCCAGCACCTCGCGCAGGATGATGGCAATCTCTGCAGGGCTTTTGGGGTTGGTGGGGCAAAAATAATCTCCATGTGCCAGCGCATCCAACATGGCGAAGTGATCGCGTGTTTTGCGGCTTGTCCAGCTTCTCACCTCTTGGCCCAAGCGCTCCGCTTCTCCAACGATGAATATTTCCTTCTCCCTTGTCATTGTACCGGTGCTCTCATGAGGAATCCAAGCACGCGCCTTACCTTCTTTTTCGCTTAAAAGCGAAACGGCAACAGGCTTTCCCTCCACCTGATAGGTCACTTCAGCTTGACGCAGTTTTTCAATAGTTTGGTATGCGGCGAGCCCGAAACTACCTGAGGTCGGCGCAATTATAGCCCGCTCCTTAAAAGCTACCCACAGTGCTACGTGGATGGACTCTATCTGCGCTAGTAGCTCAGGGGTAGCTGTCAATCCATGCGCCGCTGCATAGGCTAGTTTTGCCTCATCGGTTTTCGCATAATTCAGCATCTCAGCTGCGTGGTATTCAAGGTAACCCAGCAAGGAATAGCCTTTGATTGCACCACCATATTCCATCGGACCGTAGATGACATGGACAGGAGCATGCAGCATATCTGCGCTCAGTGCGGGGGATGTTGGAACATTACCCACTCCCACTCCGATAAGGTTGCCAATCTCTTTGGCGCGCAAGGCATGCCCTATAACTGTATTGGCATAGGCTTCATAGTCGGAATAGTCGACTTCCTGATGCTGAACAGAAAAGGGCATGCAAGCTCCACGATTAACTTGCACCAGTATACTAAAGTTTTGTTAAGGGCTGATTACGGTTACCGGAAAAGCTCATGTAGCACCGTCTCGCAAAGCCATCTTTGAAGTATAATCAATAAGTTATATACATTGGATACGCTTAATTGATATCTATGAGCGCAGAAAACGATAACCATGAACAAGCCATTCGATCTGATGGCGTAACTACCTAAAACTAAAGAATTGGTGGGTGATACAAGACTCGAACTTGTGACCTCTACCATGTCAAGGTAGCGCTCTAACCAACTGAGCTAATCACCCGCTTTTAAAAGGAGGCGCACTATAGCAGGCGTTTTTAGCTTGGCAACTTTTTCAGACCTCTGAAAAGGCCTGCCTAATAAATATTTAATATTTCTCAATTATCTTGTTTCTAAAGGTCTTGCAGCGCATTGTAAGCGGGTCTCTATGAAAAGTATCTACACGCCGGCTATACGCAAATTTTATCATTATATGCAGCTGCTCTTGGCGCCGGAGGCATACAAAGAAGACCGCCGCGCTTTGGCTAAATCAGCTTTAGAAAAGCGCGTAGCATTTTACCTTCTCAACGATCTCAATAAATCATGGAAAACCCCTGATACTCAGGAAAATTTTACAGATCAGGAACGCAAAAAATGGTTCGGAAAGTCTAAGGGCCTTACCCTTGATGACATAAGCTGGGAAAAAGTTCGCCAACTTCTTATGCCGGCAAATGTGCCTAATGCCGTCTACCGAGTAAATGATGCTTTGGCAGGATCGGCGATTAACGAGTGTTTTTCCTATGAAGTTCGTGAATCTCTAGGGGATGGAATTTATAAAACCGATGTACGTTATATGCCCCGCACGGTTACCGTTTACGAAAACCGCGAACATGCCGTTGCGGCGGCAAAGTTTTTAAAAATTCTGGTCAAGGGATCTGGCGCAACTGTAGTTGCTGAACATATAGCAGATGGCACTAAAGAGGGCATTTGGGCTGTGTCTGATAATATGAATCTGGATACGCATAATGCACTGCGCTTATTTGTTTCGCTTTTATACAACCACGAGCATCATAACTTTGCAGAACTTGGACCTAAAATTCAGGAACAGACCAATAAGCGCCTCTCAAAAGGCGAAAAATGGGAAGTCTGGAAAGGAATGAATGAGTATTTGACCTTGCATGGCCGCCCCGGTGTAAAAATGTATAGTCTTTTGCCAGATGGCAAAGATGATCCAGAAGACATTAAGCGCCTTAAAACCCTCAAGGGGCAGGATATTCCCATCTGCTTGCGCGAACTTTCACCCTCTCTGACAATGCGGGGAGACGGACGTATCATTAACGATGAAATTTCCCGTCAGCGGGAGATTTCATACCTGCTTTTTGGAGAATATCTGACCGATATGATATTCGATGGCGATCCGCGTTATGTTAGTCAGATGGTACGAACCCCTATCACCGAGGCGGTTCGGCGCCCGGCAGATGGTTCACTCGCTGGCAGTGTTTATGCAGGAACGCGAATGGGATTCGACTTTGCAGGCATATTAACCAATTATCTTGCACATGGCATTGCAAGTGGAGCTGGGATAAGCGTTAGCCTGCTGGCCATGCTGACTGGCGCTGTAACTGCCGGGGCAATACAAGGGATAGGCGGTAAAAAATACACGCTGGAAGGTCGCTTCCGCCAATTTGTAGAGCGTACTACGGGACCTTTGCGCGAAGCTCAATTCGGCAAGACATGGAGCCCTCGACAACTGGGTGGTTTAGTGGAGAGCGCTAATCTGCAATTCGAAAATCATTTTCACTCCTCCGGTACAGGCAGTCCCCGACAGGATGATACGATTGATACGCCCATGGGCACCATCCATGTGCCTCCAGCCCATGTCGACGTACTTGCCTGGAGCAGGGAAGGTGGCAAGAATGCCAGCAAGAGACAGGAATTGATCGATAATTTTGTTACATACATGCAGGTTAACTGGAATACGCCTGAGCAACTGAAGCATTACGCAGGACATGACTGCCTGGATTCACTCCGCGATCAGTATGCCGCAGCCTATGCCGATTTTGTTCTATTGCTGTTAGAGAAAGAAAAGAACAAAACCTATAGTATGTCCGAGCGTGATGAATATGCCAGCCCGGAGAATCACCGGCGGCAGCTTGAAATATTAGACAACATGCAGAAAGCGGCTACTGCTTTCGTCGCCGCCCTGCACGATGGCAGCATACAGAAAATGCCAGCCCAACTTGCCATTGATATCACCAAGAGCACCAGAGCAAGTCTTGAAAGCGGCCTTAATGAGTATCTGGCGCTTAACCAAAAGCATCTTGGTTCCGTACGCAGCCTGATATGAGATTTTAAGCACAGTTTCCCTTGCATCCTGCAAACTGGCGACTATCCTTGCGCTCTTAACTTAAAGGAACCGCCATGCTCGATAAACCGCAGACTCAACAGGACTTTGACATCACCCGCGGACCGTTGCCGTCTTCGCGAAAAATCCATATCGACGGCGTAGCGATGCGCGAGATCACGCTGCATGACAAAGAACAGCCGAAGTTTGTAACCTATGACACTTCAGGCCCTTACACGGACGAGAATGTACAAATTGATATCCGCCAGGGCTTAAAAAAACTTCGTGCAGAATGGATTGCCGCGCGCTCGGATGTAGAGGCTTATACGGGCCGAGATGTCAAACCTGAGGATAACGGCTTTAAGGAATGGCAACTGAAAGGGCAGGAGGGTACAACCGGTAAAACCACTGCCAAGCTTGTGGCGCCTTTCCCACATGTCAATAAAACGCCATTGCGCGCAAAAGCCGGCAAAGCGGTCACGCAAATGGCCTATGCCCGCGCCGGGATTATTACGCCGGAAATGGAATATATCGCCACGCGCGAGAATGAAGGCCACAAAGAAGGTTATGGCCGCCGCCATCCGGGACAGGGCTTCGGTGCGCAGATCCCCAACCTGATCACACCTGAATTCGTACGCGACGAAGTGGCCCGCGGCAGGGCGATCATCCCCGCCAATATCAACCACCCGGAAATCGAGCCGATGATCATCGGCCGTAATTTCAAAGTTAAAATCAATGCCAATATCGGTAATTCCGCCATCACTTCCAGCGTGGCGGAAGAAGTCGAGAAAATGGTCTGGGCCATCCGCTGGGGTGGCGATACCATCATGGATTTGTCCACCGGCCAGAATATCCATAATATTCGTGAATGGATCATCCGCAACTCGCCGGTGCCGGTCGGTACCGTACCGATTTACCAGGCGCTTGAAAAAGTGGGTGGCATTGCCGAAGATCTCACCTGGGAAATTTTCCGCGATACGCTGATTGAGCAGGCCGAACAGGGTGTTGATTATTTCACTATTCATGCCGGCGTGCGTCTTCCTTTTATACCGCTGACCGAAGGCCGCATGACAGGCATTGTCAGTCGCGGCGGCAGCATTCACGCAAAATGGTGCATGGCGCATCACAAAGACAATTTTACCTATGAGCATTTCGAAGAAATCTGCGAGATCATGCGCGCATATGATGTCTCATTCAGCCTCGGAGACGGGTTGCGCCCCGGTTCGATTTACGACGCGAACGATGCCGCTCAGTTTGCCGAGCTGAAAACTCTGGGTGAGCTGACCAAGAAAGCCTGGGAATATGACTGCCAGGTGATGATTGAAGGGCCGGGCCATGTGCCAATGCAACTCATCAAGGAGAACATGGAAAAGCAGCTCGACGCCTGTCACGAAGCGCCTTTCTATACCCTCGGCCCGCTCACGACGGATATCGCACCGGGTTATGATCATATCACCAGCGCCATAGGCGCGGCGCAGATTGGCTGGTATGGCACCGCCATGCTTTGCTACGTTACGCCGAAGGAGCATCTTGGCCTGCCTGATCGCGACGATGTGAAACAGGGCGTGATCGCCTACCG
>WBZO01002048.1_pt1 | contig 28015 bp, 34 predicted proteins | sample 5204261 | NCBI WGS metagenome assembly WBZO01 (sample SAMN12412400, study PRJNA552823) | activated sludge metagenome | isolation source: activated sludge from anammox sidestream of wastewater treatment plant... | place: USA: North Carolina | collected 2017-09
GGCGAGATGCGCCCGCAGTTTTTCGAGCTTTCTCTTGGTGTCGGCCAGTTCGTCGAGGGAGAGGCCGGTAGCGCAGATGGCCTTGCCGGGGATGTCGGCCGCCTTCCTTTTCAGCGCCCGGCCTTCCGGCGTCAGCCCGATCAGGACCTGGCGCTCGTCGGCTTCGTTGCGCGTGCGGCGGATGAGCCCGGCGGCTTCAAGGCGTTTCAGCAGCGGGGTCAGCGTGCCTGAATCAAGAAAGAGCCGTTCGCCAAGCGCGCCGACCGTGACCCCGTCCTCCTCCCAGAGAGCCATCATGGCGAGATATTGGGGGTAGGTGAGGCCGATCTTTGCGAGGAGGGGTTTGTAGAGCTTCGTCATCTGCAGTGACGCGGAATAGAGCGCGAAGCAGAGCTGGTTTTCCAGAAGCAGGGGATCGGCGGTTTTTTTCATCGGCGGCACTCGCTTGTGGTGCCGATCAATATGACCCGAATTCACAATGACGCAATGGAATTGCGTCATCGAAAACAAAAGTGCCATTCCGGTTTTCCAGAATGGCACCCGTAATTCGACCGTAGAGGCGGGCGGAAGCCCGGATGGGCGTCACACGCTATCGAAAAGTTCGAGCGTCCGCTTCAGCGCAAGCTCGGCCGCCGTCTTGTCGTAATTGTTGCGGCGATCGGAGTTGAAGCCATGGTCGGCGTCATAGACATAGGAGGGCACTTCGGGATGCGCCTTCTTGATCCGCTCGACCACATCCATCGGGATCGAATGATCCTTCTCGCCGAAATGATTGATGGTCGGGCATTTGGGCGTTTCGCCGAGGAAATCCTTGATCGCGCCGCCATAGTAGCAGGCGGCGGCGTCGAGGCCCTCCACGCGGCAGGCGGCGACCCATGTGACCGTGCCGCCATAGCAATAGCCGGTGATGAAGACCTTCTCGCAGCCGTCGGCGCGGAGCTTGTCCACGCACATCTGCACGTCCATGACGGTGTTCTCGATCGGGTTCTTCGCCCGGTAGTCGAGCGACTTCTGGATATCTTCCTGGGCGTAGGTCGCCTGGAAGTCCTTCACCTGCCGGTCGTAGAGCTGGGGCGAGAGCACGTCATAGCCCCTTGCCGCATAGCCGTCGCAAAGGTCCTTGATATGCGCCGTGACGCCGAAGATTTCCATGATGAGGACGAGGCCGCCCTTGCGCTTTCCCTCGGCCTTGACGTGGTAGCAGAGAATATCGGCGCCATCTCCGCTTTTCAGCGTGATCGTTTTTCCTTTCCGCGACATCGCATCTCCTCCCTGTCTTATGTTCTGCGCTGGACGAGTCCCTGCCCGGTGAAGCTCAGAACGAGTTCGCCATTCTGGTTCACGCCCTCGTTTCGGCTTCGGATGATGCCCCAGTTCGGCCGCGAGCGCAGTTCGATCTTTTCGATGACGGTTGTCGAATAGGAGATCGTGTCCCCCGGCCGGACTGGCGTGGGCCATTTGAGGTCGAGAAAGCCGGGGGAGGGGCCGGCCGCCGGCTCGGACGATGCCTCCTCGCGGGCCGCAGCGCGCTCGCCCATACGTGTGCGCACCATGAGCTTCATCCATGTGGCGGCGGTGTGCCAGCCGCTGGCGACGAGGCCGCCAAAGGGGCCCGCCTTCGCCGTTTCCGGGTTGATGTGAAAGGGCTGCGGATCGTATTTCGTGGCGAAGCGGACGATCTCCTCCTCGGAGAAGGTGTAGGAGCCAAGCTCCGTCCGTGTGCCGATCCCGACGTCCTCGAACCAGGGCATCAGTCTTCCACCTCCGCGCCGGGATGGCGGCGGCCGTACATGGCCCAGCCGACCATTGTCATGACCGTCTCGCGCTTCTGATTGAGCACTTCATAGGAAAAGCGCGTCAGCCCCATTTCAGGGCGGCTCCTGGAGACGCGGCGATCGACGCAGGTGCGGCGGATGGAGAGCACGTCGTCGACATAGACCGGCTTTGCCCAGCGCACTTCATCGACGCCGGGCGCGCCGAGCGATACGCTGTCGAGAATGAAATTGTCGCACAGCATGCGCATCAGCATGGAGCAGCTATGCCAGCCGCTTGCGCAGAGCCCGCCAAGGATCGAGTGCCTGGCCGCTTCCTCGTCGAGGTGAAAGGGTTGCGGGTCGAACTCGCCGGCGAATTCGAGGATCTCCTCGCGGGTCACGTGCTTCGATCCGAATTCGACCGTTTCGCCGACCTTGAAATCTTCCCAGTGATATTGGGGCATCTACTCACCTCGCAGGCCGTCATCGCCCGGCAGCGACAAGGCAGGAAACCGGTCTAATGGGGCTTTCCGCCGCCTTAATTCGCAAACCGGAAGTGCATGACGTCGCCATCCTGCACCACATAGTCCTTGCCTTCGAGGCGCATCTTGCCGACATCCTTCGCGCCCTGCTCGCCGCCTAGCGCGATATAGTCGTCATAGGCGATCGTCTCGGCACGGATGAAGCCCTTCTCGAAGTCGGTATGGATGACGCCCGCGGCCTGCGGCGCGCGCGTGCCTTGCGTGATCGTCCAGGCGCGCGTCTCCTTCGGGCCTACCGTGAAATAGGTGATGAGGTGAAGGAGCTTGTATCCGGCATGGATGAGGCGGTTGAGGCCGGGCTCATCGAAGCCGAGCGTTTCCAGATATTCTGTGCGTTCTTCGGGCGGAAGCTGGGCGATCTCCTCCTCGATGCGGGCGGAGATGACGACGCTCTCCGCGCCCTCGGCGGCGGCGCGTTCTTCGACGGACTTCGAAAAGCTGTTGCCGGTCGCGGCCGAACCCTCGTCCACATTGCAGACATAGAGAACGGGCTTCGAGGTGAGAAGGTTCAGCGCCTTCCACGTCTTCTCGTCGTCTTCGGAGATCTTGCCCTGAGAGGTGGCGATGCGCGCGGGCTTGCCTTCGCGCAGCAGATCGAGCGCGATGTTCATGAGGTCGAGTTGCTGGCGCGCTTCCTTGTCGCCGCCTTTCGCCTTCTTCTCGAGCGGCACGACGCGCTTTTCGAGGCTTTCGAGATCGGCGAGCATGAGTTCCGTCTCGACCGTCTCGGCGTCCGCTATCGGATCGATGCGGTTCGCGACATGCACGATGTCGCCGTCCTCGAAGCAGCGCAGCACATAGGCGATGGCGTCCACCTCGCGGATATTGGCGAGGAACTGGTTGCCGAGCCCTTCGCCCTTGGAGGCGCCTTTGACGAGGCCGGCAATGTCGACGAAGGTGAGCCGCGTCGGGATGATTTCCTTGCTCTTCGCGGCGGCGGAAAGCTTTTCAAGACGCGGATCGGGCACGGCCACCTCGCCCACATTGGGCTCGATGGTGCAGAAGGGATAGTTCGCGGCCTGCGCCGCCGCCGTCTGGGTCAGCGCGTTGAAGAGTGTCGACTTGCCGACATTCGGCAATCCGACGATGCCGCACTTGAAACCCATGACTAGCTATCTCCGTTTTCCTGACCGGTCGCAGGGCCTTTTTCCTGCGGCGGCTGTTTCTTCTCTTTCGGCGGCTCGGGATTGAGAGCCAGATGCACGCGATTGGCGAAGCTGTTGAAGCGGCCTTCCGCAAGAAGCGGCGCCTCGCTCGCGATCGTGTCGATCAGCGGCTCGACCCACTTCATCTCCGCCTTGCTGAAATCGCCGAGCACGGCGCCGAGCACGCGCTCTTTCGATCCCGGATGGCCGATGCCGAGGCGCACACGGCGGAAATTCTCGCCGATATGGGCCGCGATCGAGCGTATGCCGTTGTGCCCGCCATGCCCGCCGCCGGTCTTGATCCGGACCTTGCCGGGTGGCAGGTCGAGTTCGTCATGGAAGACGACGACGTCCTGCGGCGTCAGCTTGTAGAAGCGCATGGCCTCGCCGACGGAACGGCCGGATTCGTTCATATAGGTCATCGGCTTCAGCACGATGACCTTCTCGCCGTTCAGTACGCCTTCGGATACGAGGCCCTGAAAGCGCTGGCGCTCCGGCGAAAAGGAATGGCGGTGGATGATCGCATCCACCGCCATGAAGCCGATATTGTGCCGGTTGAAGGCATATTTCGGGCCGGGATTGCCGAGGCCGACGATGATCAGCATCGAGCTTGTCCCGGCCTGACCGGATTACTTCTTGCCGCCAGCGGCGGGCGCCTTCGCGCCTGCGGCGGGAGCAGCGGCGGCAGCAGCTTCGGCGGGAGCGGCCTGCTCGGCAGACACCACCGCAGCCGGAGCCGCGATCGTCGCGACCGTGAAATCGCGGTCGGTGATGGTCGGCTTCACGCCCTCGGGGAGCTGTACGGACGAGATGTGGATCGACGAGCCCATCTCATAGCCGGTGAGGTCCACCGTGATGAATTCCGGAATGGCTTCCGCCGGGCTGGCGAGTTCGATCTCGTGGCGGACGACGTTGAGCACGCCGCCGGCCTTGAGGCCCGGCGAAGCTTCGTGATTGATGAACTGCACAGGCACGTCGACGGTGATGATCGCGTTCTTGGCGAGACGCAGGAAGTCGACATGGATGAGGAAGTCACGGACAGGCTCGCGCTGCACGTCGCGCGGAATGACGCGCTCCTTGCGGCCATCGACGTCGATTTCGAGGAGCTGGCTCGTCAGGGTGCCCGTCTGGTAGAGGGCATTCAGATCCTTGTAGCTCACGGAAATCAGCTCGGGGGCTTTCTTGTCGCCGTAGATCACGGCGGGGACGCGGCCTGCGAGACGGAGCGAACGGACAGCCCCCTTGCTGCCCTTCGGACGCGCCTCGGCCTTGAGAGTCAGTTTCTCGGCCATGGCATTGATTCTCCAATAAAAACGGCCCTTGGGACGATCCCGTAGGGCCCGGATGCGGCGTTTCCTCCAGGGGTGTGGACGCCGACGGGGCGGTTTATAGCGCCGGAAAGGCCAAAACTCAACCCGGCGCCAGGCCGGGCGAGGGGGCAGAAACGTGGGCCGGAAGCCCCGCCGGGTCAGTCGAAAAGGCTCGAGACCGAGCGTTCCTCGGCCGTGCGGCGCATGGCCTCGCCGATGAGCGGGGCGATGGTCACCGTGCGGATGTTGTGGGCGACGCGGATCGCCTCCGTCGCCTGGATCGAATCCGTGATCACGAGTTCCTTGAGCCGCGAGGCGGAGACGCGGGCGACCGCTCCGCCAGAGAGAACGCCATGGGTCACATAGGCGGAGACGCTGGTCGCGCCCTTGTTCAGCAGCGCCTCGGCTGCATTGCAGAGCGTGCCCGCCGAATCGACGATGTCATCGACCAGAATGCAGGAGCGGCCCTTCACATCGCCGATGATGTTCATGACTTCCGATTCGCCGGCGCGCTCGCGGCGCTTGTCGACGATGGCGAGATCGGCATTGATGCGCTTTGCGATGGCGCGCGCGCGGACGACGCCGCCGACATCCGGCGAGACGACCATCAGGTCTTCGCCATTATACTGCTGCTGGATATCGCGCGTGATGACGGGCGCGGCGAAGAGATTGTCGGTCGGGATGTCGAAAAAGCCCTGAATCTGCCCGGCATGGAGATCGAGCGTCAGCACGCGGTTGACGCCCGCCGTGGTAAGAAGATTGGCGACGAGCTTTGCCGAGATCGGCGAGCGGGGTCCGGGTTTGCGGTCCTGCCGCGCATAGCCGAAATAGGGCAGCACCGCCGTGATGCGGCGCGCGGAGGCGCGCTTCAGCGCATCGACGATGATGAGCAGTTCCATCAGATGGTCGTTCGCGGGATAGGAGGTCGACTGGATCACGAAAACGTCCTGACCGCGGACATTTTCCTGAACCTCGACAAAGACCTCCATGTCGGCGAAGCGCCGGACGACGGATTTCGTGAGGGGGAGGTTGAGATAGGCGGCTATGGCCTCGGCGAGGGCGCGATTGGAGTTGCCTGCGACGAGTTTCATAGTCTCAAATCCCTCTGGTACCGCACTGATTGTGACACCCGCGCGACGGCGCGAGCGGGTTGTAACAAGGCGTTTCGTGCCTGTAAACAGGCGCCCGGACGGGGGTGGGCGATATGTCCGGCGTTCCGGCCGGGATTTTACTCAGCTTCTGCCCGCCTCCCGGCCGCCGGAGGGAAGGACGACGGCGAGAACTCCCTCCGCCGCCGTTTCGGCGGCTTCATCGGCGATTTTGCCCCAGCGCGCGGCGATGCTTTCGGGCGAAAGCAGCCTCGACTGGGTGATTTCGCCAATCGGCCTGCCATCCCCGGATGCAACGAGCCAGTCGATGCGGACCGATGTCCGGCCTGCCTCTGCGGTGGCGATGGCAACCTTGCCGTGCAGCCGGTAGCAGCCGCAGCCCCGATCCGCCGCCGGAGCGCGGCGGGCGAGGGCATCGGCGAGCGCTCTCGTCAGCGCCTTCGCACCGTCGCCGGGGGCCGGGTCGACGGCGATATCGAAACGGAGCTTCGGACTGCGGCTCTCCTGCAGCGCAATGCTGCCTGTGCTGAGCGCGTCCGAGCCGCGATGGTCCATGGCGGCGGCCTCCGCGAAGATCGGCCGCGCCAGCGCCTCGTCGGCGGCAAAGTCGATCGAGGTGGGCGAGCGCCAGAGGGCGAGCCTCGTCGCCAGTCTCGCGGCAAGACGCTCTATGTCTTCATCGGCGAGCGCGCCCGCGTCGCCGCGTTCAAATCTTTCGTCTTCGACGATCCGGTGGAGGCGCGCGCCATGCGCATCCCTGAGATCGAGCACGGCGACCGCATAAAGGCCGCGGGGAAGGGAGGCCGCGTCGAGCACGCCGGCGATCTCGGCCGCAGGCCATGCGCCGGATCGGCGGCGCAGAAGCTCGCCAAGTAGCCGGGCCCTGTCGGCGCTTGCCTCGCCGAGCGCGGCGATGCGCACCTTCGTGGCCGTCTCGCTCGCGGGTTCCGAGGGGCGGAAAGTCGCCGCTTCGCTTGTCCCTGGAGCCTCGCTCGTCTGTGGGGCCTGGTTCGCCCGCGATGCGGGCGCGGTCGCCTCCGCGCAGCCTGCGAGCACGAGAACGGCGATGGCCGCCGCGAGGCCGCCGGGCCTGCGCGTTCTTGCCGTTCTCGGTTTCGTCATGGGCATGAGCGCCGCCCCGGAGAGAGGTGAGCGATTCGCATGACACAAGGGTATCACGCGCCGCATGTTCCGGGAGCGGTTCGTCTCAGGCGTCGGGGCGGAGCGCGATGGCTGAAATCTGCCGGCCGTAGTCGCTTTCGCCGCGATGGGTGGTGCGGCGATAGGAGAAGAAGCGTTTTTCGTCCGCGTAAGTGCAAAGGCCGAGCGTCGCCACGGCGCCGACGCCGGCTTCTTCGAGCCGCGCCGCGACGAAGGCGGGAAGGTCGAACATGAAATGGCCTTCGCGCGAGGAGGGGATGAACCAGCGCTCATTGGCGCGGGCGGCCTCGATGAAGCGTTCGCGGAATTCGGGCCCGACCTCATAGGCATCGCGCGAGATGCAGGGGCCGATGGCGGCAACGATGCGCGAGCGGTGCGCGCCGAGCGCCGACATGGCCTCGACGGTCGCTTCAAGCACGCCGGTGAGCGCGCCTTTCCAGCCTGCATGGGCCGCGCCGATCACGCGCGCCTTTTCATCGGCGAAGAGAACAGGCGCGCAATCGGCGGTGAGGATGCCGAGCGCGATCAATGGTTCGTCCGTCACCATCGCATCGGCCTGCGGCGCGCTTCCATGCTCCCAGAGCGAGGTGACGCGGATCACGCTTGCGCTATGCACCTGATAGACGGTGAGGAGGCTTTCAGGCTCGCTGCCGAGCGCGCGCGCGACGCGGGCGCGGTTTTCCCTGACGGCGCCCGGATCGTCATTCGATCCGTAGCCGCAATTCAACGTCGCATAGATGCCGGTCGAAACCCCGCCCTCGCGCGTGAAGAAGCCGTGTCTCACATGAGGCAGAACGTCGAGAGGCTTTGCGGTGAGCATGTGTCGTTCCTCAATGAGGCTCCCGGGGTTCAGGAAAACCGGCGGGCGAGGGAGCGGCAGTCGGCGTGAACGCAAGAACCTTGAAGAGGCTGCCCATCTCTTCGCTCGCGGTCAACCGGTGAAGCGCGGTGTCGATGTCATGGGCCTGTTTCGGTGTCGCGCGGGATTTCAGCGCTGCTGCCCGCGCCTCTATGCCAAGTGCCTTGAGGAAGGCTCCCTGCTCGACGGGGCCATGCGCGATGGCGCCGCCGCGCCTTGCGGCATGGGCCAGTTCCTCGAAATCGACATGAGCGGTGATGTCGGCCTCGCCGGGCGCCTCGAAGGGGTCGGCGAAACGATGTGCGCGGAGCGCCTGCAGCGTGTCCCCCGGCGCGCTCTTCACATGGCCGTAGTCGATGACGAGGGCCGCGCCGCCATGCTCGGCTATGCGGGTCGCGATCGCCTCGGCGATGGCGGCAGAGGCGGGCGAGATTTCGGCGATGCTTCCCACCGGCGCATCGCGCATGGCAGGCGGTAGCGCGGCATCGGATGCGAGCGGCACGGGCGCGAGCACGGGGGCGAAGGCGGGGCCGTCTCCATCCGCCTCGCGCAAGGCGACATGGCGTTCGCACCAGCCCTGTTTAGTGCGGATGAATTGCGAGATCGGAAGCGCGTCGAAGAACTCGTTGGCGATGAGGAAGAGAGGCCCCGGCGGCACGCCGTCGAAGCGATCGTGCCATGTCGCATGGGGCAGGCGCGCGGCCTGCTCGGCCCTGAGCGCGGGGCTCGTTTCGACGAGATGAAGGCGCGCGGCATCGAGAATGCCGGGGACGGAGCGAAGCGCGCGCAGCGCATCCGCCATCAGCGTGCCGCGCCCCGGCCCAAGCTCGCAAAGGATGAAGGGAGAAGGGCGCCCCTGCGCGAACCACGTGTCGGCGATCCATAGGCCGAGAAGTTCGCCGAACATCTGGCTCACTTCCGGCGCGGTGATGAAATCGCCCCGTGCGCCCAGCGGGTCGCGCGTCGTGTAGTAGCCGTGTTCGGGATGGCCGAGCGCCAGCGCCATGTAATGGGAAAGCGGCAGCGGGCCCGTCGTGCGGATCAGACGGGCGAGGTGCTCGGCAAGAAGCGTCATCCTATTTTGGTCCGGAGGCGGTCGCGGAAGGCCTCGCCGAGCGCGGCGCCGTCCATTGGGCGAGCATGGGCGCCTTCCAGACGATGAGCGCGCCCGCGAGGACCATCGGGATCGAAAGCACCATGCCCATGGTGAGCCAGCCGCCATAGAGATAGCCGAGCTGCGCATCGGGCTCGCGGAAGAATTCGACGAAGACGCGGCAGAAGCCATATCCGGCGATGAAGGCGCCGAAGATCGTGCCGGGGCGCTTCAGCGCGTCGAGGCGGTGCGTGAGCAGGCGGAGAATGAGGAAGAGCACGATGCCTTCGAGGGCGGCTTCGTAGAGCTGGCTCGGATGGCGAGGGATGGCGCCCGCCGGACAGATGCCGCGATTGGCGGCGGCGATCATGTCGTTGCAGAAGACGACGCCCCAGGAAAGATCGGTGGCGCGGCCCCAGAGTTCCGCATTGATGAAATTGGCGATGCGGCCGAAGAAGAGGCCGATGGGAGCGGCGGCGCTGGCGAGATCCATCAGGGCGAGGGGCGCGATGCCATGCCTGCGCGCGAATATGAAAAGCGCCACGAGCACGCCGAAGGCGCCGCCGTGAAAGCTCATGCCGCCATGCCAGACGGTGAGGATCTGGCCCGGATGCGCGAGGTAGTAGTCGAAATTGTAGAAAAGGACATAGCCGAGCCGCCCGCCGACGATGACGCCGAGCGCCGCCCAGAGAAGCGCGTCGTCGATCTCGAGCCTGGCGACGGGCGCGGGCCCCGCCCAGAGGCGCGGCGTGTCGACGGCGGCGAGGATATAGCGCCAGCCGAGCACGAGCCCGGCAATATAGGCCAGCGCATACCAGCGGATGGCGACGGGCCCGAGATGGACCAGAACCGGATCGATGTCGGGAAAGGGGATGCCGGTCATGTGGCCTCGTCTTCGCGGGAATGCCCGCGCCAGTGTCGCCGCCCCGCATCTTGTGTCAAGACGCAGGCCGGAGGGAGACAAATCGCCCGTTCGATTTTTCGGTTCGGGCGCGGTAATGTCGCGCCTTCGGTGCAAGGAGAGCCAAATGACCCAGACGCAAAATCGTGTTCTCGACGAGATCGCCCGGCTGTTCACCAATGCCGCCGGCGCCGCGCAGGGCGTGCGTCAGGAAGTCGAGACGCTTATCCGCTCGCAGGCGGAGCGGCTCGTCGCCGATCTCGATCTCGTCGCGCGCGAGGATTTCGAGGCGGTGCGCGACATGGCCCGGCTCGCCCGCGAGGAGAACGAGGCGCTGAAGCTCCGCATCGAGGCGCTCGAGGCCCAGCTTGCCCGGAAGTCGCGGGGCTCGGGATCGGCGCGGACGGCCGAACCGGCGGACGGGGCGAATGACGGCGAATAACGCCTGAAAGCTCCGCTACAGACCGAATAATCCCCAGTTTTTCGCGCCCGGTGCACCCTCAAGGGTTGCGCCGACTCAACACATGCGTCACGTTCAGGTGGTGGGACGAGGAAGCTGGACCCACAATATATTGATCACGGGTTCTGGCATGCCCTTGCGGCCGCCGATTTGGGGTACAGAATGACCGCTTCCCTCGTTGAAGCAGACGAGTTCGACGCAAATCCCCTGGATCTGCTCGAACAGGTGGCTTCGATCCGGGACTGGATCTTCGAGCGCAGCCATGAGGACGAGCTGACGATCTGCGTTGCCGGCGAGTGGCGCGATCATCATATCTCGCTCAACTGGCGCAACGATCTCTCGGGCCTGCATGTGGCCTCGACGCTCGACATCCGCGTGCCGGCGGAGAAGCGCCCGCAGATCAGGCATCTGCTGAGCCTCATCAACGAACAGCTCTGGTCGGGTCATTTCGATCTCTGGTCGGAAGAAGGCGCGCTTCTCTATCGCAACAGCCTGCTCCTTTGCGGCGGCGCCACGGCGACGCCCGAGCAATGCGAGGCCCTGCTCAGGCTGGCGGTCGAGGCCTGCGAGCGCTATTACCCGGCGATCCAGTTCGTCCTCTGGGCGGGCAAGAGCGCCGAGGACGCCATCGCCGCGGCGATGTTCGAGACGCGGGGCAGAGCCTGAGCCTCATTTTGCAGTGATACGGTTTCCAGCATGACGATAGTTCTGCAACGACCGCTCGTTCTTGTCGGCGCCGGCAAGATGGGCGGCGCCCTGCTTTCGGGCTGGCTCGCGCAGGGGCTTGCGCCCCGTCAGGTCTTCGTGCGCGATCCGGCGCCATCGCCCGAGATCGCGCGGCTGATCGCCGAGCGCGGCATCCCGCTCAACTTTTCCATCGCCGACATCGCGGCGCGCAAGCCCGCCGTGGTCGTGCTTGCCGTCAAGCCGCAATCCATGGCCGCTGTGCTGCCGGAGCTTGGCGCCCTCGTTTCGCCCGATACGCTTTTCATCTCGATCGCGGCCGGGACGAGCCTTCTGAGGCTCGAGGAACTTCTCGGCGGCGGGCTCCACGCCGTTCGCGCCATGCCGAACACGCCCGCTTCCGTTTCGCGCGGCATCACAGTCGCCTGCGCCAATGCGCGCGTGACCGCCGAGCAGCGCGAGCAGGCGGCGAGCCTTCTCGGCGCCGTGGGCGAGGTGGGCTGGGTCGAGAGCGAGCCGCTCATCGATGCTGTGACGGCGATTTCGGGCTCGGGGCCCGCCTATGTGTTCCACCTCGCCGAATGTCTGGCGGCGGCCGGCGAGGCGCTCGGCCTCGATCCGGAGCTTTCGGCCCGGCTTGCGCGCGCCACCGTTTCCGGCGCGGGCGAGATGCTCCACAGGCTCGACGAGACGCCCGCCACGCTTCGCAAGAACGTGACCTCGCCCGGCGGAACGACGGCAGCGGCGCTCGATGTCCTCATGGGCGAAGGCGGGCTTTCGCAGCTTCTGCGGCGGGCAACGGCGGCGGCGCGCGATCGCTCGCGCGAACTCGGCCAGTAGGCCCGCTTGGACGCGCTGTCGCTTTTCGGTCTTTTCGCCGTCACCTCCATGCTCATCTGCTATGCCTTCGAGGGACACAGCCGCTGGTTCGTGCTCGGCTTTGCAGGCGCCTGCGCGCTGGGCTCGATCTATGGCTTCCTGCAGGGCGCCTGGCCCTTCGGTCTTGTCGAGGGCGTCTGGGCATTGGTCGCGCTCCGGCGCTGGTGGCGCATTCCGGCGTGAGCGCCTATGTTCTCCTGCGGGAGAGCAGGACAAAGCACGCAGATGGCACGCAAGAAAACCCCCGAGGACAAGATCATCGACGCGGCGCTGAAGCTTGCCGCGAGCCGCGGCTGGCACGACCTCGCGCTTGCCGATATTGCCGAGGCGGCGAAGCTGGGCCTGCCGGAGCTGGCGCAGCTTTTCCCGACCAAGGCCGCGATCCTTGCGGCCTGGTCGCGGCGCATCGATGCGGAAGTGCTGGCGGCCGCCGAGGCCGAGGACCTCGCAGGAGAGGCGGCGCGGGACCGGCTTTTCGATGTGCTGATGCTGCGCTTCGATGCGTTGGCGCCGCAGAAACCCGCGCTCAGGAACATTGCGCGCGATATCGCCCGCGATCCGGTGGCGGCAGCGGCGCTGCTGCACCCGGCGCTGCAATCGCTGGGCTGGATGCTCGAGGCGGCGGGCATCGACGCTTCGGGATTGCGCGGCGCCTTGCGCGTGCGCGGCCTTGCGCTCGTCTGGGCGGCAGCCTTCCGTGTCTGGCTCGACGATGGCGAGGACCAGGCGAAGACCATGGCCGAACTCGACCGGCGCCTTCGGCAGGGTGAAGATTTCATCGCGGCCATGTCGCGTTTCGGTAGCGCCCGCAAGGACGGGCAGGCCGCCTAGGCCGGCTTCCTCTATATCCTCATACCGGCCTCCTTATACCGGCACGTGAACGACGGCGCGGAGGCCGCCCATCGGGCTCCTTGCAAGCTGAATGTCGCCGCCATGGCCGCGCGCAATGTCGCGCGCAATGGCAAGCCCGAGCCCCGTTCCGCCTTCGTCGAGATTGCGCGCCGCGTCGAGCCGGTAGAAGGGGCGGAAGACTTCCTCAAGCTGATCTTCGGGAATTCCCGCGCCGTCGTCATCGACCACGATGTCGATGTCGTCGCCATCACGCACGGCGGTCACCCAGACATGCGCCGCATATTTGCAGGCATTGTCGACGATATTGGTGAGGCAGCGCTTGAAGGCGTTGCGCCGGAGCGGAAGCGTGAGATCACCATGCGTTTCCAGTCTGACCTCGCGGCCCCGGCGCTGCGCGTCGTACCGGATTTCGTCGAGAAGGTCCGAGAGATCGGCGATTTCCGTTTCCTCGCGCTGGTGGTCGCGGACGTAATCGAGGTAATCCTCGAGCATCCGTTCCATTTCGCGCACATCGGCTTTCAGTTCCTCGGTCTCGGGCGTATCGCCGAGTAGCGCGAGCTGCAGCTTGAAGCGTGTGAGCGGCGTGCGCAGATCATGGCTCACGCCGGCGAGCATGGCGGTGCGCTGCTCGATCTGGCGCTGGATGCGCTCGCGCATCTGGAGGAAGGCGATGGCGGCGCGGCGCACTTCGGATGCGCCTTGCGGGCGGAAGGCCGGCACGTCGCGCCCGGTGCCGAAACTTTCGGCCGCTTCCGCGAGCCGCTCGATCGGCCTGATCTGATTGCGGAGGAAGAGGATGGCGACGGTGATGAGCACGAGCGAGGCGCCGACCATCCAGACGATGAAGATATGCGAGTTGGCGGCATAGACATGGCTTCGCAGCGCCAGCACGCGCATGACACCGCCATCATAAGCAACGCGCAGGTCGACATAGTCGCTGTAGCGCTGCGTATCGATCCAGAAGGGGCGGTTGATCTGGCTGCGGATCTCGTCGGAGAGCGAATGATCGAGCAGGCCGCGATTGCTCGAAGGCGTGTCCGGCAGGTTTTCGCCGGGGAGAAAGGCCACCGACATCGACAGGAACGTGTTGGCGCGCATGGCGATCTCGGCGGCCTGCTCGGGCGTCTGGTTCCTTTCATATTCGGCGAGAACCAGCGCCATGTCGGCGACAGTGTTCTGCGAGAGGCGCTCCGTCACCATCTGCCAGTGGCGATCCATGAAGACATAGGTGACGACGGCCTGAAGGATCACCATCGGCGCGACGATGATGATGAGCGATCGCCAGTAGAGGCCGGTCGGCAGAAAGCGCTTGATGATCTGGAAGGGGCGGAACGCCATGAATTTTCTGGCCTCGATCAGTCCGGCATCAGCACATAGCCTTCGCCGCGCACCGTCTGAAGGTAGCTCGGATTGCGGGGATCGGCTTCGATCTTGCGCCGCAGCCGGTTGATCTGCACGTCGATGGAGCGTTCCGCCGCCTCGTTGTCGCAAAGGTCGAGGCGGGAAAGCGGCTGGCCGGGATGCGCGGCGAAGATGCGCAGAAGCTGCACTTCGCGCGTGGTGAGACGGACGATCTCGTCGCCGCGCCGAAGCTCGCCTCGCGCCGGATCGAAGCGGCATTCGCCAAGTGAGATCTCGTCGGCCCTGCTTCCCGGCGTCATGGCGCGGCGGAGAATGGTGCCGATGCGCAGCAGGAGTTCGCGCGGCTCGAATGGCTTGGCGAGATAGTCGTCGGCGCCATGCTCGAGCCCTTCGATGCGATCGTTCGTCTCGCCCCGCGCCGTCAGCATGAGGATCGGCACGCTCGACGAGCGCCGGAGCGAGGCCGTGAGTTCGAGCCCGCTCTCGCCCGGCATCATGACGTCGAGCACGAGCAGGTCGAAGGCGAGACCGGCGAGTTTCGCGCGCGCCTCGGCGGCGTTTTCCGCCGTCGTCACCCGGTAGCCATTATCCGCGAGATAGCGCTTCAGAAGCTCGCGAATGCGTCGGTCATCGTCGACGACGAGAATATGCGGCGCATCCTCGGCGGGCGGGGTGCCGGGCGTTGCGGCTTTTTGCTGCTGCGCGCCGGGGGAAGCGGGGTTCACCGCGCTTTCGTTCATTTCCGATCCTTCGTGCCTTCGGGCGATGCGTCCTTGGCGATGACATGCTCGACCTCGGGCCGGTGTTCCTCGTCGAGAAGCGCGAGCAGCACGTCGCGCCATGCGCGTTCGGCGTTCGGGCCGGCCGCCGCGAAGGCGCGCCGCACGCGCCTGTGCTGCGGCTCCAGCAGGCGCCGCCAGAGATCGAGCCCGGCGGCGGTGAGGTAGAGGCGGCGCTGACGGCGATCCTTCTCGCCCGTCTTCTGCTCGATGAAACCGCGCTCGATCAACTGGCGCAGCACGCGGGCGAGGCTCTGCTTGGTGATGAGCAGAATGCTCAGCAGTTCGGCGACCGTGATGCCGGGGTTGCGCCCGACGAAGTGGACGACGCGGTGGTGGGCGCGGCCGAACTCATACGATGTGAGGATCACATCGGGATCGCTCACGAAGTCACGGTAGCCGAAGAAGAGAAGCTCGATCGCCTCCATGATCGGCTCGTCCGCATCGGGAGGCACGGCTTTCTGCGGCTCCGGCGGAACGGAGGGGCGCTCTTTTCCAATAATTCTGGTCTTGCTCATAAATTTATGTCAGCCATGTTGACATATTTTTTCCGGCCATGTTAGTGTTTTCCTACCGCCAAGAGATCAGACAGAACGTGGCCGGTCGAATCTCCGAATACTATCTGTTTTCGCGGGGCCCCATCGGGGGCAAAGTGGCCAGCCAGACAGCTTTTAATCACCGAACGTAGGCGGCGGAACAGGAACACGCACATGGCAGACATTCCTTTCGACAAACGCGACGGTTTTATCTGGTTCAACGGGGAGCTCGTTCCCTGGGCCGATGCCAAGGTGCACGTACTGACCCATGGCCTCCACTATGCAAGCTGCGTCTTCGAGGGCTGCCGGGCCTATAATGGCAAGATTTTCAAGCTGCGCGAACATTCCGAACGGCTCATCAATTCGGCCGAGGTCATGGGTTTCAAGATCCCATATTCGGTCGAGGAAATCGACGAGGCGTGTCGCACCGCGCTGAAGGCGCAGAACCTCGTTGACGGCTATGTGCGCCCGGTCGCCTGGCGCGGCAGCGAGGCGATGGGTGTCTCGGCGCAGAAGAACAGGATCAATTTCGCGGTCGCGGCCTGGGAATGGCCTTCCTATTTCGACCCCGAGCAGCGCAAGAAGGGCATCCGCCTCGACATCGCGAAGTACAAGCGTCCCTCGCCGGAGACGGCGCCCTCTCACGCGAAGGCCGCCGGCCTCTACATGATCTGCACCATCTCCAAGCATGCGGCCGAGAACAACGGCTATGCCGATGCGATGATGCTCGACTATCGCGGCTATGTGGCCGAGGCGACGGGCGCCAACATCTTCTTCATCAAGGACGGCGTCATCCATACGCCGACCCCGGATTGTTTCCTCAACGGCATCACGCGCCAGACCGTGATCGAGCTTGCGAAGCGGCGCGGTATCGAGGTCATCGAGCGCCACATCTCGCCGGAGGAGCTTTCCTCCTTCAGCGAATGTTTCATCACGGGCTCGGCGGCGGAAGTCACGCCGGTGGGCGAGATCGGACCTCACCGCTTCACGCCGGGCGCGATCACCGCGATGCTCTTCGAGGATTACACGGCTGAAGTGCGTGGCGGCGCGCCGGTTGCGGCCCGCGCATAAGCGCAAGGCCCGAGGCGCAAGGCCCAAGGCCCAAGGCCCAAGAAATCTGAACCAGGCGGCTGAGGAAACTCAGCCGCCTTTTTCGTCCCATTTCGCCGCCGCCACATCGTCGCTGGCGCGCGCCTCGACCCAGCGGGCGCCTTCGGGCCCCGCTTCCCGTTTCCAGAGCGGGGCGCGGGTCTTGAGATAATCCATCAGGAATTCCGCCGCCCTGAAGGCATCCTCCCGATGCGCGGAAGCGGTGATCACGAGCACGATATTGTCGCCCGGCGCGAGCTCGCCGACGCGATGGACGATCAGGCTCGCCTGAAGGCGCCAGCGCGCATTGGCCTCTGCCTCGATCCGCGCAAGCTCGCGCTCCGTCATGCCTGGATAGTGCTCGAGCTCCATCGAGGAGACGGAGGCGTCGCCCGTCACGTCGCGCACGAGGCCCGTGAAGCTCACCAGCGCGCCGATATCGGTGCGGCCGCGCAGGAGGCGGGCCATTTCTGCTCCGATGTCGAAATCCTCGGTCTGCACCCGGATCATGGGTCTCTCTCAGCCGCCGGTGACGGGTGGAAAGAAGGCGATTTCCTCCGCGCGTTCGATGCTTGCATCGAAATCCACATGTGCCTGATCGACGGCGACGCGGATGAGGTCCAGATTTTCAAACGCCGCTTCATAGCCGGGTCCGCGCGTCTTCAGCCAGTCGATGAGGGCGGCGACATCGCCGAGCCCGTCCGGAAGCGCAATCTCTTCCTCCGGGGTGCCGACCTTCTGGCGCACCCAGGCGAAGTAAAGGATTTTCACGGCTTGCCGTCCTGCCCGGCGGCTCTGCGCGGATCGGCTGTCTTGACCGGTCCGGTCAGATGGCCGATGCCCGCCTTGAAGTAATCATAGCCCGTATAGAGCGTCAGGATCGCCGCTGCCCAGAGAAGGGCGATGCCCGTTTCGGTGATGCCGGGGATGAGCTTGTCGCCCGCCGGACCCGCAAGAAGAAAGGCGATGGCGATCATCTGGATCGCGGTCTTCCACTTCGCAAGCTGCGACACGGGCACGCTCACGCGCACTTCCGCCAGAAATTCGCGCAGGCCCGAAACGAGAATCTCGCGGCAGAGAATGACGAGCGCCGCCCAGAGCGACCAGCCGGCGATGGTGCCCGCCCGTGTGAGCACGAGCAGAACGGCCGCGACGAGCAATTTGTCGGCGATCGGATCAAGCATCCGCCCGAGGTTCGACTGCTGCGCCCATGCGCGCGCGAGATAGCCGTCGAAGAAATCGGTGATGCCCGCCAGCATGAAGATCGCCAGCGCCCACCAGCGCGCGGCGTCGCCGTCGAAATAGAAACAGGCGACGACGGCCGGCACCATCGCGATGCGGGCATAAGTCAGCAGATTGGGCAGGCTGGTGGGCATTCGCGCCTCTTCCCGGCAGGGGATTCTCCTTGTCGTGGCAGCATAGCAAAGCTGCGCGGTATGTCAGCCGCAGGGAGCACTATTTGCCGGAAGTCTCGGGGCTCCCATGGAAGAAGTCGTAAATCGTGCGGGCAACCTTGGCGCTGATGCCGTCCACGGCCTCGAGATCGGCAAGCCCGGCGCGCGCGACGGCCCGCGCCGAGCCGAAATGGCGCAGCAGCGCGCGCTTGCGCCCCGGCCCGACGCCCGGCACGTCATCGAGCGGATTGACGCCGATCGCCTTCGAGCGGCGGGCGCGGTGGCTGCCGATTGCATAACGATGCGCCTCGTCGCGGAGGCGCTGAAGGTAGTAGAGAACCGGGTTGCGCGGCTCCATCATGAAGGGATCGCGGCCCGGCATGAAGAAACGCTCGCGGCCCGCATCGCGCTCCGGACCCTTGGCGACGCCCACCATGGCGACGCTGTCGATGCCGAGTTCGGCCAGAACCTCGCAGGCGACCTTGAGCTGGCCGGCGCCGCCATCGATGAGGATGAGGTCCGGCCAGTCGGGAAATTCCTTGTGCGCGGCCTCGGCCGCCTCCGTCTCGTCGCCGGGGCGGGGCTCGGCCTCGCCCGCGATTTCGCCCGATTCCTTCAGCAGGCGCGTGAAGCGGCGCGTCAGCACCTCGCGCATCATCGCGTAATCGTCGCCTGGCTCGATGTCGCTCCTGATGTTGAACTTGCGATATTGCGACTTCATGAAGCCTTCGGGGCCTGCGACGATCATGCCGCCGACGGGCTTCGAGCCGGAAATATGGCTGTTGTCATAGACCTCGATGCGCGTCGGCGCTTCGCCGAGGCCGAAGACCTCCGCCACGCCTTCGAGGAGCTTTCGCTGCGTGGAGCTTTCTGCGAGGCGGCGGCCGAGCGCTTCGCGCGCATTGGTGAGGGCGTGGTCGATCAGCTCGCGTTTCTCGCCACGGCGTGGAACGCCGACCGCGACCTTGCGGCCCGCAATGATGGAAAGCGCTTCCGCCAGCAGCGCTCTGCCCGGCACGTCATGGCTCAGCAGCACGAGGCGCGGCGGATGCCGGTCCTCGTAGAACTGCGCGAGAAAGGCATCCAGCACTTCCTCCGTTTCGACATCCTTGTCATGGCGCGGGAAATAGGCGCGGTTGCCCCAGTTCTGCCCCGCGCGGAAGAAGAAGACCTGAACGCAGGTCTGGCCGCCCTCGCTCCAGGCGGCGATGACATCGGCTTCCGTCAGCGTGTGCGGGTTGATGCCTTGATGCTGCTGCACCTGGGTCAACGCGCGTATGCGGTCGCGATAGATGGCGGCCCGCTCGAAATCGAGAGCGGCCGCCGCCGCCTCCATATTCGCCGCGAGTTCCTTCTGCGTCTTGCGCGAGCGGCCGCGCAGGAAGTCGCGCGCTTCCTCGACCAGCGCCGCATAATCCGTGGCGCTGATCTCTCCGGTGCAGGGGGCGCTGCAACGCTTGATCTGGTAGAGAAGGCAGGGGCGCGTGCGGCTCTCGAAAACGCTGTCGGAGCAGGAGCGCAGAAGAAACGCCTTCTGGAGCGCGTTGAGCGTCGCATTGACGGCGCCTGCGGAAGCGAACGGGCCGAAATAATCGCCCTTGCGCGTGCGGCTTCCGCGATGCTTCAGCACCTGCGGAAAGGCATGGTCGCCGGTGAGGAGGATGTAGGGAAACGACTTGTCGTCGCGCAGCAGCACGTTGTAGCGGGGCTTGCCGCTCTTGATGAGATTGGCTTCGAGGAGGAGCGCGTCGGTTTCCGTCGCCGTGGTGATGAATTCCATGGCGACAGTCGATGCGATCATGCGCGCGATGCGGTTCGAGTGCCCGGTGAGCTTCGTATAATTCGAGACGCGCTTCTTGAGGCTGCGCGCCTTGCCGACATAGAGCAGGTCGCCTCCCGTGCCATACATCCGATAGACACCGGGACTGTCGGGCAGCAGCTTCACCTTTTCGGCGATGAGATCGGCGCCGATGAGCTTCTCCGCCGCGGTCACGCGCGGCCGGGGCGCTTCACCTTGGCCGGTGGCACCTTCGCCCGATCCGTTGCTGCCGTCTTCCTTGCTGTTCATGGTCCGTTTTGTCGCGTTCGTCTGGCCGGCTCGTGCCTCGCGGGAAGACTGTCCGCCAGCGTTGAAGCCCGATTCTGGAGCCTTCCGGTTCCTCCAAATTCCCCTGTGGATAAGTTTGTTGAAATATTCTGCCTGTTCTTCGTCAAGCCTTTGTCATGGTTAACTTTTATGACGCCACGCCGAAATCCGTGACAAATTTAAGTGTTTGAATATTAAGGATTTTTTTGTTTTTGCGCGATAGCCGCTGCGGCCCGAGCATAGCGCGAGTCAAGGAAAATCGTAATTTTCGGATCGAGGCGGCGCTGTGTACAAACGCTCCGCACGCGCCTGCCGAAGTAACAAGGCTTTGATTCCATTGCGGCTTTTTGCGGAGGGCCGATACCCGGTCCCACCGCGCTGCCCGCGTCAGGCTGAGGGTCTGGCGCGCTCGATCTCCACGCCGACGCTGGCGGCCTCCGGAATCGCTGAAAGTTTCTCGATCCGGACGCGCGCGACGCTGACGCGGGGGTCCTGAAGGCAGGTGGAGGCGATGCGCTCCGCGAGCGTCTCCACGAGATTGAGGTGCCCGCTGGCGACGAGCGCCTTGATGCTGTTCACCACCTCCTCATAGCAGACGACATTGGCGAGCTTGTCGCCATGAACCGTCTCGCGCACCGTCAGATCCACATTCACGCGAATGGGCTGGGTGGTCTTCTGTTCATGGGCGTAGACGCCGATATGGGCGTCGAGCAGCAGGTCACGCACGAAGACATGACGGATGGAGTGCGCCGCGTCGGCGATCTTGAGGGGGAGGACGTTTTCGGGCTGGCTCATTTTCGGGGGTTCTCAACTCATTCAGGAATACCGATCACGTCGGGTGTTTCCCAGGCGAGATGCTGGCCCCCATCGAGCGCTATCATCTGGCCGGTCATGGCGGGCGCGGCGAGAATAAACCGAACGGCGTCGCAAATCTCGTCCGGCGACGTGCCGCGGCGAAGAATTGTTGCCGCAGTCTGGCGGGCGAAATCGGCCTCGGTCTGGCGCTGGTTGGCCAGTGTGGGTCCCGGGCCGATCCCGTTGACGCGGATATGGGGGGCGAGGCCCTGCGCGAGAAGGCGCGTCAGGTCCCAGAGCGCCATTTTCGACACGGTATAGGAGAGAAAGCGCGGATTGGGCCGCCAGACCCGCTGATCGATGATGTTGATGATGTTGCCCCGGGCGCCGTCCGGCAGTTGCGCGGCGAAGGCCTGGGAGAGAAAGGCGGGCGCTCTGAGGTTCGTGTCCATATGCGCGTCCCAGCTCGCCTGCGTCATGGTCGCGGGCCCGTCTTCCTCGAAGATCGAGGCGTTGTTGACGAGAAGGGTGAGGGGGCCGAGTTCCCTCACGGCGTCGGGCACGAGCGCGGAAACATCGGCCACATTGCCGAGGTCGCCCTTCAGCGCGACGGCCTTGCCGCCCCTCATGCCGATCTCGCGGACGAGGCTGGCCGCCTCGGCATCGGACTGGTAGTGATGGAGCGCGACGGCGTAGCCTTCCCCGGCGAGCGCCAGAGCGATGGCGCGGCCGATGCGCCGCGCGGCGCCGGTGACGAGAGCAGCTTTCATCTCAGTCCTCTTGTGAGTTCTCTGGCGGCAGGTGGATGGCGTAGTGCTTGCGGGTGCGCCTCACCACTTCCCAGGTGCCCTTGAAACCTTCCGGTATGACGAAGGCGTCCCCGGCGCGAACGGTCACCAGCGTCCCGTCCTCGCCCGCGATGCGGCTCTCGCCTTCGAGAATGTGGCAGAACTCGGCCTCGGTATATTCGATCCGCCATTTGCCGGGCTCCGATTCCCAGATTCCTGAGAAAAAGCGGCCATCGGGCGCTTCATAGGCGTTCCATGTCCGGTTCCTCGGCGTGCCCGCGAGCACACGGTCGGGCGGCGGCGCACCTTCTTCCGGCGTTGCTGCCGTCGTCACCGGGATCAGCGCTGGCATCATGTCCTCCTTATGGCGAACTGGCTTATGGCGAGCTGGCGGGACTTTAGCAGAGCTGGCGGCGCGGCGCGCGAATGGCAGCCACGCGCGGCGGGCTGGCCGGAAACTTGCTCTCCCATGAGGAAAATCGATGGAGAGGCGCCGCCGCGTTCGGAAACGGAACGACGCGCGTGCCGCAATGATGCGAGGATATGAAAATGGCCATGTCGGGTGAAAGCGCGAGCGCAAGACAACCGGCCGCGCTTCGCCATTCCCTGCGCCCTTCCGGCCCGTTGGCCTTGCGTCCGGTCGCTCCGGCGCGGCGGGGGCTGGCCTTCACGGTTCACGGCAGCTTCGCCTCGGCCGAGGCTGATTGGCGCCGCTTCGAGCAGGAGGCGCTCGGCACCGGCTTTCAGAGCTTCGACTGGCTCGCGCAATGGCACGCTCATGCGGGGGCGGGCATCGAACCGGCGATCCTCACGATCTCGCTTGGCGGCAGGCCCCTGATGCTCGCGCCCCTCGGGATCGAGCGGCACATGGGCGCGCGCTGCCTCGTCTGGCTCGGCGGGAAGTTCGCCGACTACAAGGGCCCGCTCATCGCGCCCGACTTCGCCGATCATCTGCCGCATGGGCGCTTCGCCGCGCTTTGGCCGAAAATTCAGCGCGCGCTGCCGAAGCACGATGTCGTGCTTTTTGAAAACCAGCCGGAATATCTCGGTGAGGCGCGCAATCCCTTCGTCGCGCTTGGCGGCGAGCCCGCTTCCGATCCCGGTTTCGTCTTCGCGCTGCCATCGAGCCATGAGGAGTTCATCACGCGCTTCCGGCCGGAGACGCGGCGCAATGATCGCGTGAAGGAGCGCAAGCTCGGCGCGCAGGGCGTGCTTGCCTTCCGCGTCGCCGCGACGCCGGACGAGGCGCGCGCCATGGCGCTCGAAATCCTCGACCAGAAGGCGGAACAGCTTCGCCAGCAGGGCATTGCCTCGATCTTCGAGGATGAGGCTCATCGCGCCGCCTATCTGGCGCTTGCGGCGCTGCCTGCGGAGAAGGGGCTTCTCAATCTCCAGGTCGCGCAGCTCACGCTTGACGGGCGCATGATCTCGGGCTCGATCGCTCATGTCTGGCATGGCCGCGCGACGCTGATGGTTCACGTTTACGACCATGCCCATGCGAAGCTCTCGCCGGGCCGCATCCATCTTCTGAAGCTCATCGCCACGAGCATCGAGGCGGGCCACACGCATTACGATCTTTCTGTCGGCTATGCCGCCTACAAGGAAAGTTTTTGCGATGCGCCCATGGCGCTCTTCAATCTCGTCGAGGCGGCGACGCCCTGGGGCCTCGCATCGGCGGGCGCGCTCCATACGCGCCTCGGTCTCAAGCGCGCGATCAAGACGAATGAGCGTCTGATGGGCTGGTATCGCGCGGGCCGCGCCCTGCTGGCGGGAAAATCGGCGTAGCTCTTTGCCGCGCCTTGCGCGGGCGAGCCGCCTGCGCGACGCTACCCGGCAGGGAGCGAAAGCGAAGGAGGCAGCCAATGGTCCGCGTCCTCGGCATCGATCATCTCGCCATCCGCGTCGGCAACCTCAAACGTTCGGCCGCATTCTACGAAGAGCTGCTCGGCTTCATGGGCTTCGAGCGCGAATGGGAATTCGGCAAGACGGTCGGCTGGAACAATGGCCGCACCATGTACTGGATCACCGAAGCCGACGCCAAGGGGAAGAAGCACAGGCATCGCATCGGCGATGTCGGCTTCCATCATTATGCCTTCGAGCTTTCGCGGCCGGGCGACGTCGACAAGGTCTATGAGCGGCTCCAGGAAATGGGCGCGGAGGTCGTCGATCCGCCTGCGGATTATCCGGACTATGGCGAAGGCTACCGCGCGGTCTATTTCCTCGATCCGGACGGGCTGAAGCTCGAGGCGATGTATTTCGCCGAAAAGCGCAAGCGGCTGCGCGGGAAGTGATAGCGCTTACTTCGTCATTGCCGGGCTTGACTCGGCAATCCAGCGTCATCGCATCAGGTCTTCATAAAGATCGCGCCAATCCGGATTGGCCGCTTCGATCAATGTGAGCTTCCACGCACGGGGCCAGTGCTTCAGGTTCTTTTCGCGCTGAATGGCATTGCTGATGCTTGGGTGCACCTCGAGCCAGACAAGACGCTTCACACCATAGCGGCTCGTAAAGCCGCGCATCGCTTCCGTCTTGTGTTCGTGAACGCGGCGGAGAATGTCATTTGTAACGCCGGTATAGATCGTTCCGTTCCGGCCGCTTGCAAGGATGTACACGTAATATTGCCACATCGGCCGAGTGTGCGGCACTGGATGCCCGGGTCAAGCCCGGGCATGACATTTGTTGATATGTCCCGACGTCTCTTCCTCGTCATTGCCGGGCTTGACCCAGCAATCCAGGAGGCCACGCCTGTTGGCGACGACGGGCCTTATTGCGGCCTTCTCTCCCAGGGCTCCAGCGTGCCCGCGACGAGGCGGGGTCGCGGCGCGTCCATCTGCGCGATAGCGGCGGCCGAAATTTCCTCATGCCGGAGCCAGCGCGAGCCCGTCTCCTCGATGACGAAGCCGAGGATAACCTGCGCATAGGTAATGCCGGGCTGTAGGGCCAGAGCCTCCGCCCGCCGTTCGGCGAGCGAGGCTTCGCCATTTGCCCCGAGAAGGATCGAGCGGCTGCCCATCACCTCGATGAGCCTGCCGCCCGGCGCGATCATGCCGTCGAGCGCGGCGCGAAGGATTTCTCCGCGCGGTCTGATCCAAGTGAGCGCAAGATCGTAGGGTGCATGCGCCGCCACGGCGTCGAGAAACGCCGCCTCGTCCTCATATGACTTCGCGACGCGCACGAGTTTCACATCGAGCGTGTCGCTGCCAAAGCTGAAGTTCTCCACATGCCGGGAAAGGAGCACGGCGCGCTTCGACCGCGCGACGGCATGGGCCGCCGCCGACTTCAGCATGCCGGTCGTGCCGATGAGGAGGGTGTTGGTGGCGTTCATCATGTTCCTATTTCATTGCCGGATGAGTGCGCAGGTGCGCCGGTCTTCGCCGCGATCTCCCTCGCCAGTTCGCGCATCGGTTCCAGATAGGTCCGCGCCGCCTCGGCGTCACTGAGGCTCGAACGGAAATAGCGCAGCGAGAGCGCGCCGAGTATGCGCGGGCCCGCAAGGATTGGCACGCCGAGACCGGTGGCGCGCTTGCGCGCCTCGAGCGCGCTGCGGATCACTCTCGTCGTCATGCGGCGCGTCGCCTCGTCGGTGATCGCATAGCCGCGCTTGCGCACGCGGGCGAGGATGAGGTCGAGGTCGGCGCGATCGCGGGCGAGGCGGTCGCTCGCGCGGCGCGACTGCGCGAGCCGGGCGATGATGTCTTCCCGCTCCGCCGCCGGACAGAAGGCGAGCCACGCCTGCCCTAGCGCGCTCAGAAGGAAGGTCGTCGGCAGATTGTGGACGACGGGATCGAGAGCGATGGGGCTCTCCGAGGCCGTGCCGAAGCGCACGATCATCTCATGGCCTTGAGGGATGCCGAGAAAGACCGGCCAGCGATATTTGCGCGTGAAGGCGTACATGGGCTCCCGCGCGGCCTCGGCGACGAGGTCGCTTTCGCGCACACCGGAGGCAAGCCGCAGAACGCGCGAAGTCGCGCGCCAGCCCGCCATGCGCGACATGCGCTCGGCATAGCCCGCATCGGCTAGCTGCGTGAGCAGGCGAACGACGGAGGATTTCGGCAGTCCGGTCGCTTCGGCGATTTCGCCCACATGGAGGAGCGGCGCGCGGTTCAGCGCTTCGAGCACGCTGAGCGCGCGGGCGACGGGCTCGCGGGCGGGTTTCGGCGTTTCGGCCATGCGATTTCTTCCCGGCTTTTCCGCCGTTTCGCGGCGCTGCCATCCTTGCTGTTCCGTTGAACGGAATATTGGAACTTTCCGCTGCGAGATGCCAGCCCTGCGGCGCTAGCCTTCCGGCGAAGGGTCGCAATCCGCGACGCAATGATGAGGAGGACATCATGGCGAGCAGGGCTCATATGCGCATCGCGCGCACGGAGGGAAGGCGGGACTACAAGACCATCGGCATCGCGCCGCTGACGCCGGTCATCGGTGCGGAGGTCGAGGGCGTCGATCTCTCGCAGCCGCTCGACGAGGCGCAGCTCGCCGAGGTGAAGCAGGCTTTCGCCGATCATCTGGTGCTCGTCTTCCGTGATCAGAAACTCACGCGCGAGGACCACAAGCGCTTCGGGCGCTATTTCGGCAAGTTGCACACGCATCCCTATCATTCGGCGGTGAAGGAGGGCGAGCCCAAGGGCGATCCCGAGATCCTGCCGATCAAGGCCGACCAGAACTCGCGCTATGTGGCGGGCGAGGGCTGGCATGCGGATGTGACCTGCGACGAGGAGCCGCCATTCGGGTCGATGCTCTACATCACGCAGATTCCGGAAATCGGCTGCGGCGGCGACACCTGTTTTCTCAGCGCCTATGAGGCCTATGAGACACTTTCGCCCGCGATGAAGACCTTCCTCGAAGGGCTCGACGCTGTGCATGACGGCGCCAAGCCCTATACGGGCGGCTATGGCAAGGCGGCGCCGGAAGGCGGCTGGCCGAAGACGAGGCATCCCGTCATAACGCGCCACCCGGAGACCGGGCGGAAGCTCCTCTATGTCAATCGCGGCTTCACCACGCATATCGAAGGCCTGACGCCATCGGAAAGCGCGGCGCTTCTCGAAATGCTATGGCGGCATCTGGAGAGCAATCCAGTCTTCCAGTGCCGCGTGCGCTGGGAGCCGAACACGCTCGTCCTCTGGGACAATCGCTGCGCGCAGCATCACGCGGTCTGGGACTACTACCCCTATTCGCGCCAGGGTGAGCGCGTCTCCATCGTCGGCGGCCGGCCGCAGAGGTAAGCCGGCGAACCCCCTCCCAACCCTCCCCCTTGAGGGGGAGGGTTGGGAGGGGGTAACCCCGCGTCACAACATCCACACCCCGTCATGACCCGCTTCATGCGGGTCATCCACGCCTTCCTTTTGCGTTCGAAAGATATGAATGGCCCGGACAAACCGGGCCACGACGCGGGATCGAGCTAGGATGCGGCGGCCACCGGCGCCACCGCGGCCTGCAACTGCGCGATCTGCTTGTTGTTCTGAAGGCGCACCCGCCAGAGCACGAGCAGCGTGTCGCGCACCGAGACGGCGAGCGCGAGGCTGAAGCCGCCGACGATGGTGCGGAAGGCGAGCACCAGCGACGAGAACCAGAGGTTCGATGGGTTGCTCGTCACCCGCCCGAAATCGATGGCGAAGACTTCGGGGAAATCCAGCAGCGCGCCATGGGCGACCTGGTTGATGACGAAGCCGACGAGCACCAGCCTGTCGGCGGTCTGCACGAGTTTCCCGTCATGCAGGTCGATGAAGGCCATGCCCACCGGATCGAACCAGCCGTAGTTGGCGCAGAGAAGATAGAGGCCGATGGCAGGAACGCAGAGGCCGAAGACGAAGAGGAGCGCGAAGTCGCCGGCAAAGCCGAGCCATGCCGCGTTCGTCCTCTGGCGAATTCTTGCAATGCGCCGCTGAATGGCTTCCGCGCGCGTTGGTGTGCGTCCGGGAAAGGGGATGTTGAAGGCTTCAAGCCTGAGCTGCCGAAGCCTGTCCTTGGCGCGATAGGCGATGAGAAGCGAGAGCGCCATGGCCGCGATGGACGCGGCCTCGACATAGAGATGAATCGCGAAGTCCGACGTCAGATGGGGTTCCGCCGCAGTCCATGCGGTCTGCAGCTCGCCGGTCAGCCAATGAAAATACCGGTATGTGCCTGAGTCTTCCACATCGCTTCCCCCCGAAAGGCGTGTCAGGTGGCAAGTGTTGCGTGATTTTTCACCAAAATCAAGACGTGGGCGGACGATTGTCAGGGATGAGGGAGCTACCTCTTCTTGCTCCGGTATTTGGTCGCGCGGGTGCCGGGCTTGCCGCTTGATGAGCGGCCTTTGACGGGTACGGAGGATGCGACTTTCTCCTCGATGGCGGACTGGCGGGCGAGAGGATCGTCGGCGACAGCGAGTTCGGTCGCTTCCAGCCGCTTGATCTCGTCGCGCAGCCGCGCCGCCGTTTCGAATTCGAGGTCGGCGGCGGCCT
>WBZO01002049.1_pt1 | contig 28011 bp, 27 predicted proteins | sample 5204261 | NCBI WGS metagenome assembly WBZO01 (sample SAMN12412400, study PRJNA552823) | activated sludge metagenome | isolation source: activated sludge from anammox sidestream of wastewater treatment plant... | place: USA: North Carolina | collected 2017-09
TCCTTGGTTGGTTGAGTCCGCAAACCCAACATACCCAAGTCGCCACGATGACCGCTCTTCCGGCTCCAACCCCTGAAAGATCAAGAGCTCAGAGCCGGGCTGTTACACCACGTCTGGGGACGCCACCTCAAATATCCGCGCATCGGCCTCGCCCGCACGCAGGCGTTGGCTGACTTGCTGCAAGGCGCTGGCTTTGTCGCTTTCACTGAGCAGACGCAAAAACTGGCTCATGCTTGCTTCTCCAACACATAGGCGGCGGCTTCCACCATCGCATCGTCCATCACGCCATGCCCGAGATCCGCCATGACTTCGGGGCGGGCAATGCCCAGCACCACCTCTTCACGCCATTTCTGAAAGCTGGAGAGGAAAAAGCAGGTGCGCGAGGTGATGGCACCGATGCGCCCACCGGCGCGCAGCAGCTCCAGCCCGCGCTCGACCATGATGGCGAGCAGGTCGTTCTTGCTGCGCGGATAGGCTTTGCCAAGCTGCGCCTTGGTGTTGGCGGCCAGCGCTCCAAACGGCGGATTCATCACCACCACATCAAACACTTCGCGGCACAGATCAATCAGCCGCAGCCCTTCCAGCGCATCGCGGGCAAACAGGCGGCCTTGATAGCTGGCCTGGGCGGCACGGGTAAAGTCGGTGAGCGCGGTGCGCAGGCGGGTTTCGGCCTGCTGCCAGCTTTCCTGCTCCTGCGCAGCAAAGAGGCCCGTGCCCTTGCCCACGAATACCTGACGGATCAACTGCGGTAATTCGCGCTCGACTTGCAGCAGCACCCCCATTTCCGGCACGCCCTTGAGCAGTTGCAGGGTCTTCTCGAACAGCGCGGCATCGCGGCTGTCCAGCTCAGCGGCAAATTGCTCGCGCAGCGCTTTTTCAGCCGGCGGGGCGGTGGCGGCGACCACATGGCCGCGCCCGATCAGCGGGCGGTCTTTGGCCTTCACGCCGGCATCAAACCAGGCACGCTGCGCCCGCAGCCACAGCGCCAGCGAGGCGATCTGCGCGGCGCGCGGGTCGATGTCCACGCCGTAGATGTTGTGCTCGATGATGAGGCGCGGCACGTCGCGCAGGAAGTCGGCCTCGTCGGCGTAGGTTTGGCTTAGCGGCTTGAGTGCTTGCCCCCTCTCCCCTGGCCCCTCTCCCGCGAGGGGAGAGGGGAAAGATAAGGAGCCGGGGCCCTGCTGTTGTTCCCAGGCCCAGGCTTCGCGGTAGATCTCGGCAAACAGATCGAAGGCATAGAGGCCAAAGTGCATGGAGCCGCAGGCTGGGTCGAGCAGCTTGAGGGTGCGCGGGTCACGCAGCTGGGTGGCGGCTTGGGGAGTTTCGTCCGGCTTGACCAGCAGGTACTGGCAGCGCTCGCGCAGGCCGGTAGCTCCTCCGGTGGCATTGAACCAAAGCCGCCCGAGCGTGTTGTCCACCAGAAACTCGACCACGTAGCGCGGCGTGAAGAACTGGTTGCGTACCGCCAGCTCGCGGCTGTTGCGCGGCGCCTGGCTGGCATCGCGCATGGCCTTACGCTCTTCCTTGGAGTTGAAGTACTGGTAGATCCAGCCGATGGTCTCGTCCTCGCTCCACAGCGGGGCGATGTCGGCATCGTTGATCAGGTTCAGCACTTGCAGCAGCGCTGCCTCGCGCGGGAACAGCCGGCCCTGCGGCGAGTAGCGATCGAACAGGCCCGGCAGGTCTTGCGCCAGCTCGTCAAAAACGCTGAACAAATACACGCGGTAGGCATCGCCGGTTTCGCCCAGCCCGGTGCCAGCCAAGCGTGCGTAGAGTTGAAAGCCCTTGGCCTGGAAACCGTTGCCGACCGACTCGACCAGCAGCCCGCGAGCCTCCGCCATTCGCAGGGCTGCCAAGCGGTTGAGCACGGTGAAGGCCTGCTCGCGCACGATGCGATCCAGCCCCTGGCTGGCGTTCATGTCGCCACTGGCGGTGTAGTGCGCCAGGGTGTCGCGCAGGATGCGGGCGGTTTCGCGCTGGGCGTCGTTGATGTGGCGCAGACTGACCAGATCGGCCACGCTGCCCGCGTTCGGGTCCATACCGTAGTCGTTCTGCAACTGGCGGGTGAACTCCTCCTCCAGCACCCGGCGCGCATCGTTGACGAAGCGCTGCAGGCGGTTTCTGGTTGTTTGGTCGAAGGCCATTCACTACACCTCGACCTGCTTGAGTTTTTCGATCAAGTCACCGCGCCGGAAGGTGGCAGAAAGTTGCTGCACAGAAATCTCCTGATCTCCGTAGAGCGATTTCAAGGCGGTATCGATGTCTTGTCTGGCTGACTGGAAGTATGTTTCCCCTTGCTCCTCAATCAACCGCCGCGCTTGAGCAAAATTGCGGTGATCTAATCCAGTGAGCTTCACGTCCAAGTCTTTGAGTAAACGACGCCCCATCTGCATGGCGATAAAGCAGGATGCATAACGAACAAACAGCGGGTCGTCATCGTGTGGACGCCGACGGTGGTTCTCAGCAATCCGATAGATCAAGGCAGCAATGACGACCTGAGCCCCGTTGAGTAACTCCGAGAAGATAGAGTCGTAGAGTTTGCCAAAGTGTTCGCGGGTGAGGAACTTGGCCTGATGTGGCGCCTGACGCCATACGGCCAGGACTGCCTCCGCTGCAGCGCCTGCCGTGATATCAGTTGGTTTGGCGGCGGCGTCCATGCGCTTGCGACGGTAAGCGAAGCCCAAGTCTTTAATGCTTTGCTCCAACTGTTGTTGCTTAGCATCATTGGCTCGCAGATCTTTCAAATCCACCGGGTTTTGGCTATTGGTGGCGTGAGTGATTTGAAGAACAACATCGTTGTTGTCGCTTGGTAGCTCATAAAGCCGCACAAGCACAGTTGCCGACGCGGGTAGCGCGCCCCCTGATTTTTCAAGCTCATCTGCGACTTTGTATATCGTCATGGAGCTTTGGCCGCCATTGACGATTTGCAGATTCTTGACATTAACCTGGAAGTCGCCCTGTTGCAGTGCGTTGTATGTGAACTTGTCGCAAACAAGGGTTAGTCCATTGTTGAAAAAGTAAAAATTTTCGGGCGAGGTAGACTTCAAAGTTGCTCGAATACCCTCATTGACGCGATTCCCATGCAACCCAAGGTATCGACGGATGTTGCGTTCAAGCAAGCGCTCACCATGATTTTTCATCAGAGCGGCTACTTCTGTCACAGGTATGCGACCTATGCACACACGGCTGAATTTCATGTCTTCAACAATGGCTTTTCCGGCGAGTCGCAAGGTTTCATCAACAGGCTTGATGCGCTGCAAAATGTTAACCAAGACATCATGATTGACGTGTTCCCAGATGACCTGATCGCCGAAACCCGAGCGATCTATTGCTGTTTGTGCATCTGCGTTCCACTTTAGGCCGTTATTGCAGGCAATGGCCCGAACACGAGGGATGAATCCATCCCTGATCAAAGAGCGGGCCTGCTCAACTTTGACGCGCAAGCGATCATTGATCACCCCCAAATTGGCAGATGGATCGAAGATGTGACGGATCGCATTGATCATCGCTTCGATGCCGTTTTGCTCAAAATTGGAGTTGCCCTCCAAGCTTTTCTTGTATTTCCCTTGGAACAGGGTGACACCAAATTCACCGTCAATTTCCTCGGTGAGGTGCAGTGCATCAACTCCAAAATCCCCGCCACCATCGGTTAGGCTGTCGAAACTTTCGTCAATATCCAGATCAAGCATGGTTTTGACACAAAGATGGACGAAAGCCAGGGATTTCAGTCGATCCTCGTCATTGATATTGAGTTCGTCACGAGCGCGATCCCTGATTTCGTCCTGAACTCCGGCGAGACGTTGGTCGATGATGGATACGTTGATATTCATGGCTGTTGTTCCTTGGTTATCGTGACAAAGGTCACCTCGATCTTTGCGTAGAGACCGATCTGAGCCTTGATTTCGTGGAGCTGTTGAATCAGCGCGTCGATGTCTGCCGCCGAGGTCATCTTCAACGGCACCGCGATTGACTTGGTGAGCTTGGCCGGCCCCTTCTCACCAGTTTTGGCCCGCTCTTCTTCCATGCGCTGGCGCAGGCGTTCCTGGCCCTGACGCTGGATCGAGCGCTTCAGGTCGTCGAGGGTGCTGTTGATGTCGTAGTCGCGAGCCAGCAGCTTCTTGAGTCCAGCCAGATCCTGCGTTGCTGCCAGAGCAAGTCCATCCAGCCGATTCACGGCATTGCCGCGCTCCTCCTGAGTGAGCTCTTCCCACTCGGGGATACGCTGCAGATCCTCGACACCTTCCTTCAAATGCAGTTTCTGCTGGTCGGAGAGCGTGATCACCGCATCGCGCACACGCCCCTTCAGATGGGTGAGCTGCGAATTGAAGTCGGCAGTGTGTTTGTAGAAGTCTTCTTTGCCAAGGCGCTCTGACAGGGTTCCCAAGTCTTCGGCGAGTTCGCGGCGCAGCTCCCCTGGCACGCCGGTGTCCGGCAAGGCTTCGATGTCGCGGCGATGGGCTTGCAAGTCGCGTAGGGTGGCGTCGAGCCCGTTGTCCAGCGCCCGTTTCACTTCCAGCGCCCACTTAAGGTTGTCGTAAATGGCGGAGGTCTCTGCGCCCAACCGCTGAGGCGCATCGGAAGCGTCTGTGAACAGGACGTCGGCAATGTCCTGGTTCAAGGTGCGGATACGCTCGCTGCCCGCCAGTCCAAGGCCGCTGAGCTTTTCGGCCAAAGAGCCGTAGTCGTGCTGGAAGCGCGGGAAGTGCTTGGCCGCCGCCTTGCTGATCTCCTGCTCCAGCGGAATAACCATGTCACCGACCAGCTCGGTGAGCCTTTCAGCGGCACGACCGAGCGTTTCGATGGACGGGCGCTCGTCGCGCAGTGCGACGCCGATTTGCTTGAATGAGTTGTTGGTCTTCAGGGCATCGATCGCCTGCTGGCCGGCTGCCGTGACTTCACGCCCCGAGACCTTAAGCTTGATTTCGCCTGCCATCAGCATGGCAGCCACGATGTAGCGCGTGGTATCGGGTGACCAGCCAAACGGGTCGTTGCTGAAATCGTCGAGCAGGCGCTTGCCATCGACGGTGCCGCGCTTGTCGATGTAGTCGCGAATGCTGATCATCGCTTTGTGGTCGGTCTTGAATGAGGCGCGACCGGCGACGGTTTGCACCAGGCCGAGCGGGTCTAAGCTACTTCCGATGGCAGCGGGATTGGCGACCTTGAGGAATTTCTCGGCGGTGTCAGTGGACGCACGCACCGGCGCTTCGACATAGCGGTCGAACACTTGGTCGGCCACGTCCGAAAGCAGCTTCTTGGCGGCCTCCAGCAGATCGGCGTCCAGTGCCGATACCGCCGTGGCTTGGCCACGGAACACAAACGAGCCTGCTTGCAGGGTTTGCTTGATCTTGCTCTGGAGCTGGGTCGCGAGCTTGGCAGCACGATCGAGTTGGCCGGTGCAGTAGTCCTTGACCTCTTGGTCGGGCTCGTTGCGGTGCAGTTCGGCAATGCGCTGGCAGCGATAGATTTCGTTTGCCAGGTCGTCGAGTTCAGAATTGGCGCGAGCCAAGAGCCCGATGACATTTCGACCCGCCCGGCTGCGGGAGTCATCCAGCATCCGGTTCTTGGCGGTTTCGTAGTCGCTCGCGGGCACCAACTCAACAACGGTCTGGATGGTGTTCTGATCACCGGCCAGGCTAGTGATGGCGCTGCCGGACTGGACCTTCAGGCCCGTTGCGACGGCCATCGTGCCGTGGAGGCTGACACGGGGCAGCGGATCGAAGGACTCGCGCAACGCATCGTTGAAGATGCGCTTCACGTCCACGGTGCGCAGTGCGATGGCGCCGCGCTCCTGCTCGATATCCCGCAGCTTCTCGCTGAGGAATACGAGGTTGCCATCCTTCTCGCCGAGTGGCACATGCACGTCGCCCAGCATTTCTTCTACGGCTTTCTTCACCGTGTCGAGCTGCGAAGGCGCCGTGACGGCAGGATGCATCAGGCTGGCGACGTTCTGCACCGACACCGGTAGGTTGCCGAGGATCTGCAACACAGCGACGGACTTGGCGATGTCCTGATGGAGCTGCGAATCCGGGAAGCGAATCTGTACCTTGCCGACCGCCTGGTGAATGGATGTGAAGGCGCGGCGGATGTCCTTTTCCAGCTCGTCATACAACGTGACGGTGGTGGCCAGCCAGCCCACGGGCTGATCCGCCATCGCCTTGGAACCGCCTTCACCTTTCAGAACATCCTGAATCACCTTGATCGCAGAGCGCAGACCGATGCCGCCGGTGGACTTGGCCAGGGCGCCCAGCAGATGCAGCAGGATGTCGAAGTGCGCCGGCAGGAACGGGTAGAGATTGGTGAAACTCTCCTTGCTGAAGTCCGCGTCGTAGTACTTGGCGTCTTGCAGCTTGGTGTTGTGTCGCAGCGCCTGGCCATGGGCGTCAAACAGCTTGCCGAGCTCAGTTTCGCCAGCCGGTGATTTCCCGAGCAGACGGCGATAGCAGATCTCTTTGATGTCGCTCGATTCGAGGTCGATCTGGATCGGGAAGCGGTCTTTCAGCTTGTAGAGTTTGTCGGAGTTCAGGGCTGCGCGCGGGTCGTCTTCCGTCAGCGTCTGCTGCGCGGTGGAAATGATCCAGGCTTTGCCGTCGCCCAGCCGCTTGAGATTCTTGGCCAGGCCATCGAGGTTGAGAATCAGATTGTCGCGTGAGGCAACGTACTGGCCGACCTCGTCGACAATGAAAATGATGTTCTGCTTGCCGCTCTTTTCGCGGACGATGTCGATCATTTCCTGCACGCGCTGGTCTTCGAACTGGAAGAAGCCCTCGGTGCTAGAAGAGAAGGACTTGGCCTCGGGGAAGAGTGCCGGGTACATCTCGTGGGCGATCTTGGGGATCAACCCGTCGATGGCCAGCGGGTTGTTTTGCACGCGGGCCCAGGTTGCGCCTGGCAGCGCATTCGCGATCCGTTCATGCAGCTCGGGCGTGCGACCATCCTTCTCGACCATGCGCTCGAAGGCGGCAACCTTGAGGTTGCGTGAGTAGCCAGCCCACTGCAGCACCTTAAAGTAGAGGACCGTGGAGACGTCTTCCATCGTGGCGCCGGCGAGCATTTCACTGGCGAGGTCCAGCATGACCACAGCCGCTGGGAAGCGCTTTGCTACAGTGCTGAGGAGCGCCTTGGTCTGGGGCTTGTGTAGGCGGTCTTGCAGGTAGTTGATGAACGGCGTACCGTCGATGGTGCGCTGATCATCAAACGCCAGGCCGAGGTACTTGGTGAACGAGCTCTTACCAGAGCCGTAGAAGCCAGACACCCAAACGCCCACCTCATTTTCGCCACCGGACTCCATTGCGAGCTGCATGCGATCGAGGAGCTTGCGGAACTGCTCCTCGATGCTCTCGGTGACCACGTATTCGGAGATCTCAGCCTTGAGGCGGCCTTCTTGCGAGGCGCCATAGGTGATGACCTTCTCGATGGTCCGGTAGATGTCCTTGCTTGGGTCGAAGAGTGAGCGAATGGTCATGTTTTACTTCCAGGGTGGTCTGTTCAGCCGCCGACGTGAACGGAGCGGTAATTGCCGTCTTCCGGGTAGAAGCCGAGAAACTTCAGGCGCGTCTTGCCGGTTCGCACGCCGGGGTACAGAAAAATCGTCGGCACATGAAACTTGCCCTGGAGCTGGCTTTCGATGGCGCCAATCCGCATAAAAGGGTGCAGTGCCTCAAGGTCCGTTACCAAGAGCAGCGCGTTCTGCTGGCCTTCGAGCGGCTGCAAGGCATCCTCAAGTCGCTTCAGCAGGCCGTTATCTGCCGTCAGAATGTCCGCCAGCGCCTTGTTGGTACGCGGCCAATCCAGCGGAGCGGACTTGTCCTCCATTACGCACAGCGACCAAAACGGGTCGTCCTTGAGCAGGGCCCAGATCTGTTCAGCGATGGAGAACGTGTGCACGTCCCAGCCTTCCTGATGCAGCTTGGCCACCCAAGCGGGCGTTTGCCGCTTCACCTCGAGGATCTGCTCTGGTGGGAAGACGAGGTAGTAAATCGGCTCGAAGCTCGCATGACCGAGCTCACGCCCGTGGCGGATGCGCTCGCGCAATTCGTCGAAATCAGCTTTGAGTGAGGACATCGCAGAGCGCCTCCATGTCTTGTTGTTTCCAGCTGATGCGGATCACGTCGCCCGCCGCTTGGATGATGAGTAACCCTTTCAGCGAAAGTCGCTTGAGCTCTTCCAGCACGTCTTCGCGTGCCAGTCCAAACAACTGCCAGTCTTCGTGGGTCAGCAGAGCGTTGTCACCTACGCCAGAAAAGTGCAGCTCATAGGCCAGGTAAGCAGCTGCAGACGGCGAGATGCGGAACGGCAGGATGCGGCGGCTCGAACGCAACCCGCGCTCAAGCATTCCATAGTCGGCAAGGCATCCTGTCAGGTAGGCAGAGACGCGCCGCACGGTGGTTTCCGACCAGCGCTTGATGGTTTTGCCATCATCGATACCTCGCTCGACAAAGGCGCGAGCGTCTTCATTGGTGATCTGTGTGTATCCGCCCGCATACCGAGCCCAGTAAACGTGGCGCACGAAGTCACCAAGAATGGGATTGGCGCGGCTCGTGAAAACCAGCATGAGCTGCGTCAGATCAGCAGTGGAAATCGTTGCCGACAGCCGCTTGAGATGAGCAGCCGGTGTTCCGCCATTGACCAGATAGCGCGGGGCAAAGCATTCGACGACGATGTTGCGGAGTCGGCGCGCGGTAACGGTGGGGAACCGACCTGATTCCAGCGCGACTTGATGCAACTGATTCGCCGACATGCCTGGCGACCACAGCTCGAGCAACGTCTTGGTCTCGTTGACGAGTCCAAGGCCTGCTTGTAGCTGAGTCGTGTAGGGCTTGTTGTCGGTCACGATCACCCCACCAGATACGGATACGTTTTGGCGTTCTGCGTGAACGCCGATAGATAGGCTGCTGCAATGGCCTTCAGGGTGTCGGTGGAATCGATATCCTTGATGCTGCCGACCGCCGTTGGCCCCACGCTGGACGTGTTGCCTGTGGCGGCCAATCGCTTCAACGCATCCAGCGCAGCCTCTTTGCTGGGTGGTACCTGGCTGGCGAGATCTTCTCCCTCGCTGCTTTGCACGATCGCATGCAGGTCTTGCTCGACTTCTTCGGGCAGCCGGAACAGGTGGTAGCTGCCCACGCTCAGATGCTCGTCGTGCAATCGTCTGGCTGCTTCCAGCACACCGTGGTACTGAGCAAGGCGAGACGTTTTCGAGAAGACCGGCTCCAGGAAGAGCCTGCTCGATGCCTCATAGAACGCCGTTGGCCACCAGGCGCACTGAGCACGCTCGCCGAGGAAGCCGACAAGCATCCTCATTTGCAGCAACATGGGTAGATAGGATTCTTTCATCTCAACTCTCGTCATTCGTTTGTTCTGCCGACGCGACCGGCGCAGGCAGTGGTATCCATTGCTCAGTCACATTCCGCTCCCGTGCGAGCCGCATCCAAAGGCGCATATCCTGGCGCCAGCACGGCGTTTTTGACGCCATACAAGGCCAAGTGGTCCTTGAGCCATAGCCTGTACTCAGGCCCGCGAAGGCTGTGATCAGCAGAACAGTCGACACTCCACTTGCGCAGGATGTAACCGGCAGTCGCTGCACGGAGCTTCATCTTCACCATGCCGCCGGTCATGCCGTAATCCATCTCCGCGATCTCGGGGCGCGGTTGATCGGGGTGTGGCACCAGCTCCAGCTCCACGATCCGCGTCCACTGGATGTCCTGGTCACTTTTTTCATGGGGCAGGACTTCGCTCTCCTTCAGCATCACGGAACGCTGCATACGCGTGATGACAAAGTCTCGGAAATCCTTGCTGCGACGATCGAAGGCGCGCACATGCCAACGCAGACCGTTATCGATTAACGCAAACGGTACGATCTCGCGCTCAGTCTCACCGCTCGACAAGGAGTGGTAGGTGACTTTCAGCGGGCGCTCCTGATGGATCGCCCGGGTTACACAAGCGAGCGTGTCGAGCCCTGGCTTTGTTAGCCTGGAAGGTATTTCACAAGTGATCCAGGACTTGAGGGCCGAAGGCTCGCCATCACCAAAGCCCTGCGACAGCCACGCCAAGACCCGCTCTGCCGGGAAATCAAAGACAGGCGTGAATCCATCCGCGTAGCCGTACACCTTGTTCTTGGTGTCGTAATCCAGGTTGCCAGGGGCGAGATCCTTGTAGATCCCGATGTCCCGGGTTGCTGCTGCCGCCTGGATACCAAAGCGCGATACCAGGTCCTGGCGGCGAATCTCTCCGATGAAGCGCAGGCGCAACTCAATGAACGCAAGTCGGTCGCGCTGGGGCTGGGTCAGGTCTGCAAGCTGTTCGTTGGACATCCTGGCTGCCGTTTCGGGTTAATGATCGCTAGTTGGTGCTCTTGCGGGTAGTATATGCATCGCACGATAATATGTCGATGAATTGACGTTGCGCATCAGTCCATCGCATTTTGTTACTGACAGGAGGCCACGATGAGCGGAAGTCGATGGGATCAGCCTGGCGTGTGCCCCACAAGGGTTGGCACTGCGTAGACGTCATCGATCTGCGGGCCGACGGCGAGTCGGCGGACGAAACCGATTACGCGACCTGCCAGATGTGCGGCAACGAGAAGATCCGCTACGTCCACATCATGGAACACCCGGATCTGGACGAGAACTTCGACGTCGGCTGCGTCTGTGCCGAGAAGATGAGCGGCGACTACTCCGGCATCTGGCACAGGACGCGGCCCGCACGGCAGCCATCGCCAGCGCGATCACCGACGCCTTCCGGCAAGGCCGCAAGGTGCTGGCGCTGACCGAACGCACCGAGCACATCGACGCCATTCGCACCGCGTTGGCCGATCAGGTGCCGGAACCGTTCGTGTTGCACGGCCGGATGTCAAAAAAGCAGCGCGCCGCATTGATCGCCACGCTCGATGCCTTGTCGCCGGACGCGCCGCGCGTGTTGCTGGCCACCGGCAAGCTGGTGGGCGAAGGCTTCGACCATCCGCCACTGGACACCTTGGTGCTGGCGATGCCGGTCTCGTGGAAAGGCACGCTGCAGCAATACGCCGGTCGCCTGCACCGGGAACACGCCAGCAAGACCGACGTGCGCATCATCGACTTCGTCGACACGGGGCATCCGGCCTTGCTGCGGATGTGGGACAAGCGCCAGCGTGGCTATCGGGCGATGGGGTATCGCGTCGATTCGGGTGCACCGTCCGTAGGCCGTTTCGAATGGTGATGTCGGCTGGGCAGGGTGCCGGAACAGGCAGGCAGACAATCTATGCCACTCGGTGGCACAATGAGGCTGATGACGCGAGTATTCAAAACTCGCCACTTCCAGCGATGGATGCGCAAGACGGAGCTCACCGATGCCGTCTTGTGCAAGGCCGTTCAGGAGATGGCGGCCGGCCTGATCGACGCTGACCTCGGCGGCAGCGTGGTGAAGAAACGCGTCGGGTTGGCGGGGCGCGGCAAGCGTGGTGGCGTGCGCACGCTGGTCGCCACCAACAAGGGCAACCGTTGGTTCTTCGTGTTCGGCTTCGAGAAGAACGAGCGGGCGAACGTCAGCGACGAGGAGCTCGAAGGCTTGCAGACCCTCGCCGCCGACCTGCTGGCGCAGACAGGCCAGCAACTGGATGAAGCCGTTGCCGACGGCGCTTTGCAGGAGATTTGCCAATGACCACCAAGACCAAGAGCCGCATCCTCGAAGCCGTTCACGAATCGGCCACTGATCTGCATCGCTTGGGATTCATCGACAAGCGCAAGATGCAGAAGTACGATGCGCTGTGCTTGGAGCCGGTGCAGGACTACGACGCCGCAAAGGTCAAGGCGCTGCGCGAGCGATTGCACCTGAGCCAAGCCGTGCTGGCCAGTGTTCTGAACACCAGCACGTCCACTGTTCGCAAGTGGGAGGTGGGCGACAAGCGCCCCAGCGGACCGTCGCAGAAGCTGCTGGACATTCTCGAGCGCAAGGGACTGGAAGCGGTTCTTTGATCCACCCATTACCGCCCACACCCGCTGCATTGCTATTCAAGCGACAGAGACGGAATTGAACCGGCGTCCGTCCACCACCATTCACCTGAAGCCCAACCCTTATCGGTTGGGCTTTTTTCTGCCCGGAACGCCAAGTGTTGGCGCGGTTTCTGCTTCGGCGTTTGCGGTGAACCGAACTTGATCCTGTGGTTCCTCAGGCTGCGGGCCGTTGTTCATGCGACCTGCCGCCGCCATTCCCAGGGCCACCCATGGTCGGGCGCTTTCCCGCTGCCACGGGATGGATCGTGTTGGCGGCCAAGGCCGGGACTGCGGCGCAGCGCGGCGGCCGGGCCTTTCGGCACATCGCCCGCGCGTGCATCAGACCGTATGCTCGCTGGCCACCGTCCAGCCCGGGGAATGTCCATGTTCGCGCGCAGCCCAGTCGTCGCCCTGCTCACTTTGCTGACCGCCGCCATCGGCCTGCCGTTTGCCGCGCATGCGGCCGAGGGCAAGAAGCCGGCCGAGGTCCACGAGGTCGAGTTCAAGCTGCCGCCGTTTCCGGCCGACCGCACGGTCCGGCAAACCACCACGATCGACGGCCGCAAGCTCGCCTACGATGCGACCGTGGGCTCGCTGCCGGTGCTCGATGACAAGGGCAAGACCATCGCCGAGGTGATGTTCATCGCCTACACCGTGCCGGGCAAGGACCGCCCGGTGACCTTCGCGCTCAATGGCGGGCCGGGCGCAGCGTCGGTGTACCTGAACCTGGGTGCGCTCGGGCCCAAGCGCGTGCAGTTCGGCGCCGAGGGCGACAGCCCGTCCGACCCCGCGCTCGCGCACGACAACCCCGGCAGCTGGCTCGATTTCACCGACCTCGTGTTCATCGACCCGGTCGGCACCGGCTTCAGCCGCGCGCTGGTCGATGCCGACGAAGCCAAGAAGCACTTCTACGGTACCGAGGTCGACATCGAATACCTGTCGCGCATCATCTACGACTGGCTGGTCAAGAACGAGCGCCTGGAATCGCGCAAGTACCTCGTCGGCGAAAGCTACGGCGGCTTCCGCGGGCCGCGCATCACCCACTACCTGCAGACGCGGCTGGGCGTGGCGATGAACGGCCTCGTGCTGGTGTCGCCCTACCTCGATCCGGGTGCCAGCGCCAACGGCGACCTGTCGCCGCTGCCGTGGATGCTCACGCTGCCGACCATCGCCGCGGCCAACCTCGAACGCCACGGCAAGCTCAGCGACGCGGCGATGGCCGCGATCGTCGCCTACACCCGCGGCGACTACGTCACCGACCTGCTCAAGGGCCGCTCCGATCCGCAGGCGCTCGAGCGCATCGTCGAGCGCGTGACCGCGCTCAGCGGGCTCGATCCCGAGTTCGTGCGCCGCTCGGGCGGCCGGCTGGAAACCCAGGCCTTCCTGCGCGAGGTGTTCCGCAAGGAAGGCAAGCTCGGCAGCCGCTACGACGCCAATGTCACCGCGTGGGACCCGTTCCCGTTCGCACCCCAGCAGCGCACCAACGACCCGATCCTCGACGGCATCATCGCCCCCACCACCACCGCGATGGTCGACTTCATCACGCGCACCGTGGGCTGGAAGTACGTCGGCCGCTACAACGCCCTCAGCTACGAGGTCGGCCGCGCGTGGGACCGCACGGGGCCGGAACGCGAGCGTGGCTCGGTCGCGCAGTTGCGCCAGGCCGTCGCGATCGACTCCAAGCTGCGCGTGCTGATCGTGCACGGCTGGGGCGACCTGTCATGTCCGTTCATGGCCTCGGTGCTCATCGTCGACCAGATGCCGATCATGGGGGATCCGTCGCGCGTGCAGGTCAAGTCCTATCCGGGCGGCCACATGTTCTACAGTCGCCCCGAAAGCCAGGCGCTGCTGCGCAGCGACGTGCGCGCGCTGTACGCCGCGCACTGACCCGCTCCGCGTCCGCACCGCCGGCCCGTTCCGGCGGGCGGCGCGGGCATCGTCAGCCGCGGCGCAACCCCGCGCCGCGCGCCAGCGCGTTGCAGCAGGCCATGATGGATATGGCCTGCACGTTGCCGATGCCTTACGCTCGCGCGATGGCGCCAGCGGAACCGACCGACGAGGACTTGATGCTCGCCTACGGCGCCGGCGACCTGCTCGCCTTCGAGGCGCTGTATCGGCGTCATCGCGGCGGCCTGTACCGCTTCCTGCTGCGCAACCTGCGTCACCGCGCCGACGCCGACGAGCTGTTCCAGGAAACCTGGAGCCGGGTCATCGGGGCGCGCGAGCGCTATCGCCCGGATGCGAAGTTCAGCACCTGGCTGTTGCAGATCGCCCACAACCTCGTGGTCGACCGTTTCCGCCGCCAGCGGCCGCAGGCCACGCCCGAGGAAACCGACGCGGTCATGCGCACGCTCGATGCGCCCGAAGAGGACCGGCCCGAGCGCGCGCTCAGCGAGTTCGAGCAGCGTCGGCGCCTGCAACTGGCGCTGGAGGAACTGCCCGAGGAGCAGCGCCTGGCCTTCGTGCTGCGCATCGAGAACGGCATGGGCCTTGAGGAAATCGGTGCGATCACCCATGTCGGTCGCGAAACCGTGAAGTCGCGCCTGCGCTACGCGCTGGCGCGGATTCGCGCGAGGATGCAGTCATGACCGCGACCGACCACGACCGTGACCTGGAACACCTGCTGCGTGACGATGGCGGCGAGTGGGGTGCGCTGTATCGCAAGCTCTCGCGCGTGGAACCGCCGCGCCGGCTCGACCGCAACGTGCTCGGCGAAGCCGCGCGCGCGGTACACGGGCGCGCGCCGCGCCGCCAGCGCTGGCTGGTCGGACTGTCCTCGGCCGCCGGCGTGGTGTTCGCGGCCGGCATCGCTTGGCACATCGGTCACGACGCACTGCGCAATCCCACGCTGCCGGCGCCCCCCACGGCGTCGCGCCCGCAGTCGGATGCGCGCTACGTGCCGGTCGAGGCGATCCATCATCAGGCCCGCGAATCCGAAACCGCAGCCGCACCAGCGCCCGCCCCGCCCGCCATGCCCTCCGCCGCGGTGCCGGCCCCTGCCCCGCCGCCCGCGCCCGCCGCACCCGCGCGCAGTCCCGAACCGTTTCCCAAGGCCGAAGTGGCCAAGGCGGCGCCCCGGCAAAAACCCGCCGCCGCGCCCGCCGCACCGGTTCGCGGCGCGGCCGTGAGTCCGGCGGCGAGCGTTCCACCGGCTGCGCCACCCGAGTCGGTTGCACCCGCGCTGGAGGCAGTCATCGTTGGTGCGGATGCAACCATTGAGCGCGGCGCGGCAGCCGCCGCAGCCCTGACCACCACGCCGCGCGACCAATCGGGCGCGTCCACGGCCACCCAGCTGCTGCGCTCGGCCGAACTGCGCAATGACATGCGCCTGGCACCGGCCGACTGGATTCGCCGCATCCGCTGGCTGCTCGAACAGGGGCGGCGCGAGCAGGCCGTGGAAAGCCTGCAGCTGCTGCGCCGCGTGCATCCCGATCTGGCGCTGCCGGCCGACCTGCAAGCACTGCAATGAATCGCCTGCCGCGCCGCGCGAGCCGCCGCGATGGCTGAACTCGCCACCCTGCTCGGCCCGGCGCAATTGCAGTTGGAGGTGCGCAAGAGCCGCTTCCTCGCCCACGCCGCACCGGTCGCCGATGCCGAGGCCGCGCTCGCGTTCATCGCCGCGACCAGCGTGCGCGAGGCCACCCACAACTGCTGGGCCTGGCGCATCGGCGCGCAGTACCGCTTCAACGACGATGGCGAACCCGGCGGCAGCGCCGGGCGCCCGATCCTCGCCGCGATCGAGGGCCAGGGGCTCGATCAGGTGGTGGTGCTGGTCACGCGCTGGTTCGGCGGCATCAAGCTCGGCGTGGGCGGATTGCAGCGCGCCTACGGCGGCTGCGCCGCGCAGTGCCTGCGCGCAGCGCCGCGCCGCGTGCTCATCGCCCAGGTCACGCTGCGCGTGCACTGCGATTTCGCGCTGGCGCCGCTCCTGCATGCGCGCCTGCGCGAGTTCGACGCGCGCAAGTGCGACGAGACGCATGACGCCGACGGCGTGTGGCTGCAACTGGAGCTGCCGCAGGACCGCCGCGAGGCCTTCACCGACTTCGTGCGCGAGGCCAGCCGCGGCCGCGCGCGCGTGCACGGCCCCGCGTGACGCGCGGCGATTCGCGCTGGCGCGTTGCGGGTACCGCTCGCGCGCACGCTCTGCGAAAATGCGCGCATGCCCCGCACCCGTGACACGAATGCACCGCGCAACCTGCGGGCGCTGACCCGGCTGTTGCCGCTGCTGCGCCCGTACCGCGGCCTCATCGCCGGCTGGCTCGGCTTCCTCGTGCTGTCCTCGACCGCCACGCTGGTGTTGCCGCAGGCGGTGCGCGTGATGATCGACCACGGCTTCGTGCAGGCCGACACCGCCGCGATCAACGCGGCATTCCTCGGCCTGTTCGCGGTCGCCGCGGTGCTCGCGGTGGCGACCGCAGCGCGCTTCTTCTTCGTCACGCTGCTGGGCGAGCGGGTGGTCGCCGACCTGCGCCGGCGCCTGTTCGACCGCCTGCTCACGCTCGACCAGACCTTCTACGAAACCACCCGCACCGGCGAACTGGTGTCGCGCCTGGCCGCCGATACCGAACTGGTGCAGACCGTGGTCGGTTCGACGCTGTCGCTCGCGCTGCGCAGCGTGGTCACGCTGGTCGGCGGCGTGGCCGCGATGGTGTGGACCAGCCCGCGCCTGGCCGGACTCACGCTGCTGGTGATCCCGGCCGTGGTGCTGCCGATCGTGGTGTTCGGGCGGCGCGTGGCGCGCCTGTCGCGCGAAAGCCAGGACCGCCTGGCCGATGCCTCGGCGATCGCCGGCGAAACCATCGGCGCGATGCACACGGTACAGGCCTACACGCGCGAATCCGAGGAATCCACGCGCTATGGCACCGCGGTGCTGCGCGCGCTGGCGGCGGCGCGGCGCCGCATCGCGATGACGGGCACGCTCACCGCATTGGTGATCCTGCTCACCTTCGGCGCGATCACGCTGGTGCTGTGGGCGGGCGCCAAGGCGGTGCTCGCGGGCACGATGGCGCCGGGCGTGCTGAGCCAGTTCGTGCTGTATGCGGTGCTCGCGGCCGGATCAGTGGGCACGCTCAGCGAGGTGTGGGGCCAGGTACTGCGCGCCGCGGGCGCGCTCGGCCGCATCGGCGAGTTGCTCGACCTGCAGGCGGCCATCACCTCACCCGAAACGGTGCGCCCACTGCCCACGCCGCTGCGTGGCGCGCTGCGCTTCGAGCACGTGCGCTTCCACTACCCCTCGCGCCCCGACCGTGCGGCGCTGGCCGACTTCACGCTCGACGTACACCCGGGCGAGACCGTCGCGCTGGTCGGCCCGTCGGGCGCGGGCAAGACCACGGTGTTCCAGTTGCTGCTGCGCTTCCACGACCCTGCGCATGGCAGCATCACGCTCGACGGCGTGGATCTGCGCGCGCTGGCGCTGCCGGTGCTGCGCGGCAGCTTTGCGCTGGTGCCGCAGGATGCGGTGCTGTTCGGTGCGAGCGCGGCCGACAACATCGGCTTCGGCCGCACCGGCGCGACCCGCGACGACATCATCGCCGCCGCGCGCGCGGCCGAGGCCGATGCCTTCATCGCCGCGCTGCCGCAAGGCTATGACAGCGACCTGGGCGAACGCGGCGTGCGCCTGTCCGGCGGCCAGCAGCAGCGCATCGCGATCGCGCGCGCCCTGCTGCGCGACGCGCCGGTGCTGCTGCTGGACGAGGCGACCTCGGCGCTGGACGCGCAGTCCGAACACCTGATCCAGCATGCCCTGGAACGCCTCAAGGCCGGCCGCACCACGCTGGTGATCGCGCACCGCCTGGCCACGGTGCAGCGCGCCGACCGCATCATCGTGATGGATGCGGGCCGGATCGTGGCCCAGGGCACGCATGCCGAGCTGGTCGCCGCCGGCGGCCTGTACGCCGAGCTCGCGCGGCTGCAGTTCGCGGCCTGAGCGACACGACCCCAAGAACGACAAACCCCGCGCGTGGCGGGGTTTTCCGTCGATTCCGCAGCGGGTGCCTACTTGACCGGCTCCACGCCTGCGGCCTGCGAGCCCTTGGGTCCCTGCACGACCTCGAAGTTCACGCGCTGGCCCTGCTGCAGTGAACGGAACCCCTGCGAATTGATCGCCGAATAGTGCACGAAGATGTCTTCGCCGCCTTCCTCCGGCGCGATGAAGCCAAACCCCTTGGCGTCATTGAACCACTTGACGGTACCGGTACGCATTGCTCGAACCCCTCTCGATGAATCCCCTGGGTGCGGCACGGCTCCCCGTCCGCGACCCCGCGGACGCACGCGCAACGCACGCATTCATCTAACCGCAACCGGCGTGGACGATCAAGCCGATGGTCCCGGCACCGGCCGGATCGCACGGCGCGGCGTCAGGCCGCCTCCAGCAGCGCCTCGACCAGCGGCACCAGGCGCGCGGTCGCGTCGGCGACATTGGCCAGCACCTCATCGAGCGTGATCTCGTCGGTATCGCCACAGCCGGCCGCCCAGTTGGCGACCAGCGCCACGCAGGCATAGTCGAGCGCGAGTTCGCGCGCGAGCGCAGCCTCGGGCATGCCGGTCATGCCGACCAGGTCGCAGCCGTCGCGGCGCAGGCGCGCGATCTCGGCGCGGGTCTCCAGCCGCGGACCCTGGGTCACGCCATAGCAGCCGCCGTCGACCACCGCGACGCCGCTGCGGCCTGCCGCCGCCAGCAGCGCGCCGCGCAGCGCGGCCGAGTACGGCGCACCGAAGTCCACGTGCCGCACCTCGGCGCCGGCCACGTCGCAATAGCTGTCGAGGCGGCCGTGGCTGTAGTCGATGAGCTGGTCGGGAATCGCGATCACGCGCGGCGCCATGTCGGCGCGGATGCCGCCCACCGCATTGATCGCGACCACGCGGCGTGCGCCCAGGTGATGCAGCGCCCACACGTTGGCGCGGTAGTTCACGCGATGCGGCGGGATCGTGTGCGATTCGCCGTGGCGGGCGAGGAAGGCCACGCGCCGGCCGCCGAGCCGGCCGATCTTCACGCTGTCGGAAGGATGGCCGTAGGGCGTATCCAGCGCATGGCGCTCCATGTCGGCGAGCCCGGGCCAGCGGTACAGGCCGGTGCCGCCAATCAGGGCGAGGTCGGGGGCGCGGCTCATGTGCGCAGCGCGTAGATCGCGGGCAGGTTGCGGCCCTGTTCGTGATAGTCCATGCCGTAGCCGAACACGTAGCGGTCGGGCACCTCCACGCCCACGAAGTCGGCCTTGAGCCCGACGCCGCGGCCATGGCGCTTCTCGCACAGCACCACGATGAGCACGCGCGCGGCGCCCTGCCCGATGCACCAGCGGCGCACCTCGTCGAGGGTGTGGCCTTCATCGAGGATGTCATCGACCAGCAGCACGGTCTGGCCCTGCAGCGCGATGCGCGGCCGATGCAGCCAGTGCAGCTCACCGCCGCTGGTTTCGCCGCGGTAGCGCGTGGCATGCACGTAGTCGAGCAGCAGCGGCGCACGGATGCGCGTGGCGAGCTGGCCCGCGAACGGCAGGCCGCCCTGCATCACCGTGAGCAGCACGGCGCGCGTGCCCGCGAGCGCCAGGTCGAGCTGCGCCGCGATGCGCGTGATCGCGGCATCCAACGCCGCGCCGTCGTGGATGAGGTCGGCCTCGCGCAGCGCCGCGTCCAGTGGATGATCCGATGGGGTCATGTGATTCCTGCCGTGTCGAGCGCGCGCAGGCGCGCAATGAATAGGTCGCGTTGCGGATTGTCCAGCAAAGCCTGCCAGGTGGGCGCCACCGCGCCCTGCAGCCGCGCCAGGCGCTCGGGTGGGCAGGGCGCGTGCTGCCGCGCCGCCGTGATCGCCTCGTCGACGATCGCGGGCGAGCACGCCAGCAGCAGGTCGCAGCCCGCCGCCAGGTGCGCCTGCACGCGGCGCGCGATCGGGCCGATCGATTCGGCCGCGGCCATGCCGATGTCATCGCCGATCACGATGCCGCCGAAACCGAGTTCGCCGCGCAGGACCTGCTCGATCCATACGCGCGAATAGCCCGCCGCGACCGCATCGACGGCGGGCCAGGTCACGTGCGCCATCATCACCGCTTCGGCGCCCGCGGCGATCGCGTCGGCAAACGGCACCAGGTCGCTGCTGCGCATTTCGGCCAGGCTGCGCGGATCGATCGCGCTGTCGAAGTGGGTGTCCTCGACCACGCTGCCATGGCCCGGAAAGTGCTTGATGGTGGCGGCCATGCCGGCCAGGCGCATGCCGCGCAGGCAGGCCAGCGCCAGTTCCGACACGATGCGCGGATCGGCATGCAGCGCGCGCTCGCCGATCGCGCGGTTGCCGCGCGCCAGGTCCACCACCGGCGCAAAGCTCAGGTCCACGCCGATCGCGCGCATTTCGCTGGCCATGAGCCAGGCATGCTCCTCGGCGCGCGCAACCGCGGCACGCGGGTCGTGCTCGTACAGCGCGCCCAGCTGCGCCAGCGCGGGCAGGCGCGTGAAGCCCTCGCGGAAGCGCTGCACCGGACCGCCTTCCTGGTCCACGCACACGAGGAATGGTTCGCCGCGCTCGCCGCGGATCGCGTCGATGAGCGCGGCCACCTGCTCGCGGTGGTCGAAATTGCGCGTGAACAGGATCACGCCACTGACCTGGGGCACGGCCAGGCGCGCGCGGTCGGCGTCTTGCAGCGTCTTGCCGGCCAGTCCGATGATGAGCATGCGACGGGAAACCTCGGTGGGTGGGTGGGGGTTGGGACCTCGTGCAAGCCGCCCAGGATGCGGCGCACTTGCCGGTGGCTGCGCCGAGGGGCGCGGCCGCGCGCGATCAGCGTTCGAACAAGGCGATCGACTCCACGTGGGCGGTGTGCGGAAACATGTCCATTACGCCCGCGGCCACCAGCGTGAAGCCATGCTGGTTGACCAGGCGTCCCGCATCGCGCGCGAGCGAGCCGGGGTGGCACGACACATAGACGATGCGGTCGGTGCCCTTGCGCGGCAGGTAGTCGAGCACGGCCGCGGCGCCGGAGCGCGGCGGGTCCAGCAGCAGTTTGTTCCAGGCCATGCGCGCCCATGCGCTGTCGCGCTGGTCGGCGGCAAGGTCGGCCGCGAAGAACTGCGCGTTGCCGATGCCGTTGCGCCGTGCGTTGTCGTGCGCGCGCGCGACCAGCGCAGCGTCGCCCTCCACGCCCGCGACGCCCGCCACGCGCCGCGCCAGCGGCAGCGTGAAGTTGCCCAGTCCGCAGTACAGGTCGAGCACGCGGTCCTGCTCGGCCGGCTGCAGCAGTTCCAGCGCGTGATGGATCATGCGCAAGTTCATTCCGCCGTTGACCTGGATGAAGTCGAGCGGGCGGAAGGCGATGTCGAGGTCGAACTCGGGAATGCGGAACGACAGCGCCGGCGCGGACGGCCACAGCGGCGCCACGCTGTCCGGACCGCCCGGCTGCAGCAGGATGGCGAGGTCATGGCGCTGCGCGAACGCGACCAGCGCGTCGCGATCAGCCGCGCTGAGCGGCTTGAGGTGGCGCAGCGTCAACGCGACCGTGTCATCACCGGCCGCGATCTCGATCTGCGCGATGTCGGCGCGCGCGTCGAGGCTGCCGATCAGTGCGCCCAGCTCGGCCAGGCGCAGTCCGACCTGCGGCAGCAAGGTGTGGCACTGCGACAGGTCGGCGACGAAGCGCGGATTGTCCTCGCGAAAGCCGACCAGCACCTTGTCCTTCTTGGCCACCCACTTGACCGACAGGCGGCCCTTGCGCCGGTAGCCCCACGGCTCGCCGCTGAGTGGCTCCAGCCAGCGCTGCGGCGCGACCTTGCCGATGCGCTCGAAGTTGCCGGCCAGCACCTCCTGCTTGGCCGCGATCTGGGCCGCGGCAGGCAGGTGCTGCAGGCTGCAGCCGCTGCAGGTGCCGAAATGCGGGCAGCGCGGCTCGATGCGCTGGGGCGAGCGCACGAGTATGTCCTCGACCTTGCCCTCGTCGAAATGGCGGCTGCGCTTGACGATGCGCACACGCACGGTTTCACCCGGCAGCGCGCCGGCCACGAACAGCGCCTTGCCGTCGGCGCCGTGCGCGACGCCGCGGCCATCGTGCGACAGGTCGGTGATGGAGACTTCGGTGAGGAGGGTCATGGATCCTGCGCTGCCGTGGCCGCTGCCACGGCGATCGCTCACTTGCGCTGCCAGGCGCTGTTGGAGTCCTGATAGTACCAGCCTGCCCGCGCGCGCCCGATCCACTGCTGGGCAAAGGTGGCGCGGATCTGCGCGGCCCATTCGGCATGGCCGTTGGCCAGCGCGATCTCGCGGTACACCGCCTCGCGATCGCGGTTCTCGTCGGCCACGGCCGCATTCACCGCGGCGCGCTGCGGCAGCGGGATCGCGGCGGCATCGCGCACCGCGACCAGCCCGTCGCGGGTGAAGCCGAGCGCACCGCTGTCGAAGTGCGGGCGCAGGCTGTCGGCAAAACGCTGCTGCATGCGCGCCTGGATGGCCTGGATCTGCGGCGTCTGCACGGTGATGTCGGCTTGCTGCGCATAGGCGCTGGACACGCCCCACAGCTGCAGCAGCCAGGCCGCCGGTCGTTGCGCGGGTGGCGGCGGTGGCGGCGGCTCCTGCGGCGCGGCCGGCGCGGGCGCACCCAGCACCTTGTCGATGAACTGCCCGGCGGCCTGCTGTGCCGCCGCTTCGGGAAAGTACACGTTGATCGTCACGCAGGCGGCCAGCGCGGCCAGCGAGGCGAGCAACAGGATGCGGGTGAGCGTGCGGCGCATGCGGACTCCTTGGGCTTACTCGATGACGGGGGCCTGGCCCTGGGTGGCCTGCTGCAGGCGGCGCAGCAACGTGGGCCAGTCGACGTGGCGGCGGTGGCCGATGATGTCCAGCCGCGGCACGCCCGCGCCTTCGACGATAGCGTAGCCGCGCGCGCCAAGCGAGTCGGGACCCACCTGCGCGGGCAGCGGCTCGATGCCACCCATGGTGCAGACCTGGTCGCGCAGGCGGCAACGCAGGCCGAGCCGGGAAAAGCCGAACGTGTTGACGAGCTTGAGCGCGAGGTTCTGCAGCTGCGGCGCGCCGCTGCTGATGCCGGTGATGTCGTCGACCGCGGTGTAGCTCATGCGCCCGCCGCCCTTGGTGCGCAACCACGCATCGAAGGCCACCGTGCTCCAGTCGAGCAGGCGCAGGCCGTTGATGGTGCCGTACAGGCGCCCGCTCATGCTGCCGAAGGAGAACGCGCTGGTGAGCTGCTCCAGGTCGAACTCCTCGAAGTGGATGTTGGCGCCCAGCGCCGGCGCACTGCCGAACGGCCGCTCCAGGCTCATCGTGTTGACGCCGAGGTGGCCGTCGAACAGGTACAGGTCGAGGCCGCCGTGGAACTCGATGCGATCGCCCACGAACTCGATCTCGGGCACGCCGCCAGACAGGTTGCCGGGAAACACCGGCCAGCCGAACGCCGCCGACATCTGCGGCAGCTGCGCCTGGATGATCGTGAACGAGGCCTCGTAGCGGTCGCCGCGCGGCGAGGCCGGTTGGGCCACGAACTTGCGCAGGTTGAACTTGCCGCCGAACACGTCGACCGCGAGCGGCTGTTCCAGCCGCAGCGCATCGTGGTCGGCGCGCAGCTGCGCGCGCGCGGGACCGAACGGCACCTTGTAGATCTCGATGCCGCGCCAGCCCAGCGTGGTCGGCGCGGGCACCACGCGCGCATCCCAGGCCAGCGCACCATCGAGGCCGTGCAGCTGGAACCGGCCGTCCTCGTCGATGAGTTCGACCGCCTCGGCGGTCAGGCCGAATGCGCGCACCCGCCCTTCCTCGCGCGTGAACGTGCCGCGCAACGTGCCGCTCGCGCGCAGGTGCGGATAGCCGCGCGCCGCGGCCCACGCCGCGGCATAGCGCGGCAGCGCGCGGGCCAGGTCCACGCGCTGCAGGTCCAGCGCGAGCGTGGGCACGCTCGGCAGCGGTGCGGTCCACTGCGCGCGCGCCGAGAACTCGAGCACGCCCGGATCATTCCACTCCAGCGCGGCGATGTCCCAGCGTTCGCGCGCCAAGGTCGCGTCCAGGCGCGCGGTCACGGGCGTGGGCGGCAATTCCACGTACAGCGCGCCCGCCAGGTACTGGCCGCCGCGCAGCTGCGCCTGCGCGAGCACGTGCGGCGCTGCCAGCGCGCCGTCCAGCTGCAAGCTCGCGTCGAGGTTCACGCCCGCCGCGCCGATGCTGCCGTCGGGTGCGTCGTAGCCGATTCCGCGCAGCGCCAACTGGCCCGTGAGCCAAGGCAAGGCCGTGCCCGGCGCGCGCAGCACCAGCCCCTGCGCCTCGACGCGGCCGCCAAGCAGCCTTGCCTGCAATGGCCCGCGCAGGTGCCAGGCCGCATCGCGCACCTGCCAGCGCGAGTGCAGCGCGTCGACCGTGACTGCGCCCACGCGCGCATGCCGCCATGCCAGCGGTTGCGGCGTGCCCTGGCCCGAGCGTCGCCAGTCGATGCCGCCGCGCAGCCCTTGCACCGCGAGCGCGTGCGCGGGCCACTGCACATCCAGCCGCGGCGTGCTCGCGGCCAGGCGCACGAGGCCGCGCGCGTCCGCATCCAGGCTCGCCGACACCTCGCCGGCGAGCACGAGGCCGGTCATGTCGTGCGCCGCCAGCACGCCCTGCAGGTAACGCTCGTGCGCGAGCGGGAACACGATGCGCGCGCTGTCCACGTGCAATTCGCGCAGCGGCGCCAACGCGCCGGGCTCGACCTGCGCGCTGGCCTCGAACGCGAGCGCGGCGGGATCGTCGAACGCGAACCGCGCGACCTGCCAACGGCCGTCATCGCGCCGCTCGGCCTCGATCGCGGCGGCAGCCGGTGTCTCCGGCAACTGCGCCTGCAGCACGCCCAAGCCGAGCCGGCCGCGTGCGAGCTGCAGCTGCGCGTCCAGCCGCGGCGTGGCCGCAGGCCCGTCGTAGCCGACCCTGCCGCGCACGTCCACGCCGCGCAACATGAGGCTGCCATCATGGCTCGCCAGATCCAGCCCCTGCACGCTGCCATCGACCTGCAGCGCGCCGTTCTCGCCCAGCTCGAGCGTGCCATCGAGCACGCCGCCGCGCACGCGTCCACCCCGCCACTGCTGCGCGAGCGCGTCCGCAAGCCAGGCCAGCGGCAGCGCCTGGGCGGTGGCCCGGGTGGGCCCGCCGCCCAACGGCAGGTCGAGGTCGACCCGAGTGGCCGCGCGCGTGAGCTGCAGCTGCAGTTGCTGCCCGCTCCAGCGCAGCGCCAGCACGGCCTCGCCTGCCCCACCCAGGCGCAGCGGTCCCGCGCAGGCGAGCGCCGTGTCGTCGCGGCGCAACGTGCAGCGGAAATCCAGCGCGCCGTCGAGCGCAAGCACCGCGCTGCGCAGCCGTTCCACCCGCAGCTGCAGCTCACCCGCATCGGTGCCCGCACGCGCGTCCACCTGCACCGCGGTGAGTTCGAGCTGTGGCGCCAGCACCCGCCGCGCCTGCAGCTGCAGGCTGCGGCCACCGGCCCACGCCGCGGTCGCCTGGCCGGCGAGGCAGGCGATCGCGAGCACGATTGACGGGATGCGCATCACGCCCCATTCTGCCGCAACGCCACCGCGGAAGGAGCCGTGATGCCGCGCCCGCGCGTGCTCGTAGCCGACGACAATCCGCTCAGCCTGCGTTTCCTCACCGATGCGCTCGCGGCCCTGGACGTGGACTGCGCCTGCGCCGCCGATGGCGGGCAGGCGCTGGCGCAGGCGCGCGAGGCCCGCTTCGACCTGCTCGTGCTCGACCTGAACATGCCGCAGCTGGATGGCGCGCAGGTGCTCGCGCAGCTGCGCAGCGCGCCCGGCCCCTGCGCCGACACACCCGCGCTCGCGACCACGGCGCAGATGGACGCGGCCCGCGCCGATGAATTGCGCCGGGCCGGCTTCGCCGAGGTGCTGGCCAAGCCGCTGGGCATCGGCGAGCTGCGCGCGGCGCTCGCGCGTCGCCTGCCCGGCTGGGGCGGGACTGCGGCGCCGGCGCTGCTCGATGATGCGCAGGCGCTCACGGCGGCCGCCGGCGATGCGGCCATCGTGGCGGCGCTGCGGCGGCTGTTCGCGGCCGAGTTGGCCAGTCTGCCGTCCGAACTGGCGGCGCTCGCGGCCGACATCGACTTCGCGGGCCTGCGTGAGCGCCTGCATCGGCTCGATGCCTCGGCCGGATTCTGTGGCGCGCCGCAGTTGCAGCGCGCTATCGCGACGCTGCGCGCGGCCATGGACACGGCGCGTCCGCAGCGCACGCGTTGGCCCGTGGCCGAATGCGCCGCACTGCTCGATTGTGCCGCGCAGCTGCAGGCCGCGCTCGCCCCTGCACCCGGCTCAACCTGACCGTGGCTGCAGCGCGCGCGCATGTGCCCAGGACTGCAGGTCGCCGCCGAGCACGTGGCGGATCACGCCGCGCATGAGCACGCGCAGCTGCGCCAGCGCGGCGGCGTCGGGCTGCTCGTCACGCTCGAGCGCGAGCAGCGCCGCGCCGCTCACGCGCGGCAGGCGCAAGTGCTCGTGCCATGGCAGCGCGCCGGTCTCGGGATCGTAGCCATAGTCGAGCGCGGCCTGCAGCGGCTGGCCGTCGCCCGCGTGGACCAGGGCAAGGCCGTAGCCGAGCTCACCGAGGAAGTCGCGTTCGAACCGGCGCAGGCTCCAGCCCGGATCAGCCTCGCCCTGCAGGCGCGCGAGGCAGGTGGCGTAGTGCGCGAACGCGCGTGGCTGCGCGTCGGCCCGCGCGCTCAGCCGCAGCACCAGTTCGTTGAGATACATCGCCGCGGGCAGGCGCGCGCCCGCGAGTTGCAGCGGCGCGCTGGCCGCCTCGGCGCCGGTCAGGCTGCCCAGCTCGCCGCGCGCGACCCAGTCCAGCAGCAGCGGTTGCAGCGGCTGCAGCAGGCCACGCGGCCAGCGGCTGCGTTCGCGCCGCACGCCGCGCGCGACGAGCCCGACACGACCATGGTCGCGCGTGTAGGCCTCCAGCAACAGCGAGGTCTCGCGATACGCGCGCGCGTGCAGCAGGTAGGCCGGTTGCTGGTCAACACGCATCGGCATGCCGCGGGCATGGGCCCCGGTGAAGGCCGCAACGGGCGCGCGCCGCGCCGCCACGCCGGCTGTCCCGCAGGGCAGCGGGCCGACCCGGCGCGGGTTGCGGCGCTGACCGGCTCACGGACCTTCAGTCGCTGTAACCGAATTGCTTGAGCGCGGCCGCGTCATCGCTCCACGATTCGCGCACACGCACCCACAGTTCGAGGTGGACACGACGCTCGAACAGGCGCTCCATCGCGCGGCGCGCGGCGGAACCGATCTTCTTGAGCTGGGCGCCGCCCGCGCCGATCACGATGCCCTTCTGTCCCTCGCGTTCGACCCAGATCACCGCCCCGATGCGGCTGAGTTTGGGCGTGTCCTCGAAGCGCTCGACCTCGACCGCGCAGGCATAGGGCAATTCGTCGCCGAGCTGCACCATGAGCTGCTCACGCACGAGTTCGGCGGCGAGGAAGCGTTCGCTGCGGTCGGTGAACTCGTCGGCCGCGAACGCGGCCTCGCCCGGCGGCAGCAATTGCGCAATCTCATCGAGCAGCATCGCCACTCCGTCACCGCGACGCGCGCACAGGAAATGCACGCCGGCATAGGCGCGTGTGCGCGTGGTCTCGGCCGCGAACGCCAGCAGGCGGGTCTTGTCGGCCAGCCTGTCGACCTTGTTGACCACGAGCAACACGGGCTTGCGCAGTGGCGCCAGCATCTGCCAGATCGCCTCGTCCTCGTCGCGCCACTGCGGCGCATCGATCACATGCAGCAGCACGTCGGCGTCCGCAGGAGCCTGCCGCGCCACGCGATTGAGCTGGCGATTGAGCGCCCGGCCGCCGTCACGGTGCAGTCCCGGCGTGTCGATGAACGCGATCTGCGCATCGGGCCGGCTCAGCACGCCGAGAATGCGATGGCGCGTGGTCTGCGGCTTGCGCGTGACGATCGACAGGTGCGTGCCGAGCATCGCATTGAGCAGGGTCGACTTGCCCACGTTGGGACGGCCGATCAGCGCGACGCAGCCGAAGCGATGTTCGCGCGCGGCTTCAGCCTGCATCGCCGCCTCCCTGGACCAGCCGCAGCA
>WBZO01002051.1_pt1 | contig 27978 bp, 30 predicted proteins | sample 5204261 | NCBI WGS metagenome assembly WBZO01 (sample SAMN12412400, study PRJNA552823) | activated sludge metagenome | isolation source: activated sludge from anammox sidestream of wastewater treatment plant... | place: USA: North Carolina | collected 2017-09
GCCGTCAGGCAGGGCACGGCGTTGCGACTGCGCCCGGTGTTGATGACGGCCTCGGTGGCCATCCTCGGCCTGATCCCGATGCTGATCTCCACCGGGGTGGGCGCTGAAACGCAGCGGCCTCTGGCCACCGTCGTGGTCGGCGGTCTCATCACGTCGACGCTGCTCACGCTTCTGCTACTGCCGCTGATCTGGGAGTGGTCCGAAGCGCGCGACGAGCGCAAGCGCCTCGCGTCTGAACGCGCCGAGAGCGATGAGTCCTCCCAATCCGTCCAAGCCCGAGAGGAAGCTCCATGAAGGAAATCAAGGCCTATGTCCACCGCACGCGCATCGCGGATGTCATCGAGGCGGTGAAGGCAACCAACGCCTGGGCAACCCGGCCGGGCGATGCGGGCCAGCACAACCTGACAGTTTATGCCGTGCAAGGTTCGCTGGCGCCGATCGATCAGGACGAACGCCACTACTCGGTCGACCTCGGACAGGAGGTCACCCGGGAATTCAAGCTGGAACTGCATTGCGAGGACGCGGACGTGGCCGAGCTGGTGGCCGCAATTAGCGCCGCAGGCAGAACCGGTCAGCGACGAGCTGGCTGGATCTACGTCGTCGACATCGTGTCGGCGGAGGCGATCCACTGATGCGAAGTCAGCTCGTCGGCTATCGCTAGCGACCGACGACGACGTGTACCAACCACGCCAAGTTCGGTGCTGGCGAGCACGCCCCTCCACGGGGGGCGTGCCAGCTCCCGTATTCACCCGGCCCATTGGTACCGTCGAACGGGGCGACCGGGTCGGCTGACGTGCAGGCCAGGGGAAGCGATGCGTTGGCGTGAAGTCCCGATCCGTACGCGGACGATCGCGGTTCGTCTGTCGGTGCTCAACCTCGCGGTGGCGCTTTGGATGCTCGCCCTATTGAACTTGCCGTTCTGGTCCGCTCTGTGGCAGGCCGTTGATGGTTGGAGCGCCGATCGTGCGGCCTGGTTGTTGACCCTGCCGATATTGGCCCTGGTCTTGGTTTGGCTGAGCCTAGAATTGTTGACTTGGGGGCGTGTGGCAAAGCCGGTGCTGTGCGGCCTCCTGCTCGCTGCGGCGGCACTGGCGTACTTCATGAACCGCTACGGCATCGCGTTCGATCGAGAGATGCTCGGCAATGTCCTGGAGACGGATGCAGGCGAGGTCGGCGAGCTGCTTAGCCCCGGGCTGCTTGTCTGGGTGCTCGGCCTGGGCGTCCTTCCTGCCGTGGTTCTCTCTCGCATGCCGCTGACGCCTCGCGGTCTTCTCGGCGTGCTGGCCGACAAGGCAGCGACGTTGACAGTGCTGCTCGGCGTCTCGGCGTTGCTCCTCACGGGCTTCTTCGCGTCCTATGCGTCGCTGTTCCGCAACCATCGCGATTTGCGATCGCAGTTCGTACCGATCAACCTGTTGGCGGCGGCCCACGGCTATGTTCGTGCGCGAATCAATGCGCCCCGCGAGTTCGTGCTTGCGGCGGCCGATGCGGCGCGCCTTTCCGGCGTCGAACAAGCAGGTCGGCCACTGGTGCTGGTGCTCGTCATCGGCGAGACCACTCGCGCCGCCAGCCTGTCTTTGAACGGGTACGGCCGTCCCACGACGCCGATGCTCGCAGCGCGACCCGACCTGATCAACTTCGGTACGGCCGAAGCTTGCGGCACGGCGACGGCCATCTCGCTGCCGTGCATGTTCATGGACGTCGGCCGGGCGGCATACGCCGACGGTCTGGCCTACCGTCGTGAGAGTCTGCTCGATGCGCTGTGGCGCGCGGGGCTGGACGTTTGGTGGATCGACAACAACTCCGGGTGCAAGGGCGTGTGCGACCGCGTTCAGTTTGTCGATTCTGGACGTCTTGCTGCGGATGCCGGCTGTGGCAATGAAGGCTGTCTCGACGAGGTGCTACTTGATCGATTGGATGAGCGGCTCGCGGCAGTCAAGCGCGATACAGTCATTGTGCTGCACATGAAAGGCCAGCACGGGCCGGCCTACTACCGCCGTTATCCACCGACTTTCGAGCGCTTCGCGCCTGTGTGCAGTACCAACGAGCTGGACCGCTGCGATCCAGCTTCTGTCGTCAACGCATACGACAACGCGCTCGCCTACACAGACCACGTGCTGGACTGGGCAATCACGAGCCTGAGCGCGAACTCCAGCCGAGCCGACACGGCGCTGATGTTCGTGTCGGATCACGGCGAGTCGCTCGGCGAGAGCGGGATCTTTCTGCATGGCATGCCCTATGACTTCGCACCGCGTTACCAGAAGGAAGTGCCCTTTATGGCTTGGCTGCCGGAGGCCACGCTCGGGCGCCTAGGGCTGGACCGCGGCTGCTTGATGCGACGGACTGCTTCCCTGTCGCACGACAACCTGTACCACTCGGTCTTGGGCATTTCCGGTGTCCGAGCCACTGTGTATCGCCCTCAGGCGGACGTGTTTGCTGCCTGTCGAGTTCCTACGCAACCGGCTACCTCAGCCGGCGATAGTCGAAAGGAGAAGACGTGATGAAGAGCTATGCATTTGCGACCCTCGTCGCTGCCATCGTCGCCGTGGCGCCGGTCCACGCTGCAGATGATCACAAGCCCCAGTATGGTGGCGTGGTAGTCGAGACCAAGACTGGTGACATGGAGCTTGTTGCCAAACCCGACCTGATTGTGATCCGCGTCAGCGACCACGGGAAGCCAGTGAAGCTGACCAGTGTCGCTGGCAAGGTAACAGTATTCAACGGGAGCGACAAGACCGAGGTACCCTTGACGCTCGCTGGCGACAAGCTCGAAGCGAAGGGAAGTTTCAAGCTTGGTGCCGGCACAAAGGTGCTGGCGGACGTCGCTCTCAACGGCAAGCCAGCCGTTGCGGCACGGTTCACGCTCAAGTAGTCCCGGGTCACCCTAGGCGTGACCGCGACTCTCACTAGCCGGACATCAGCCCGTACGAAGTCAAGCTTCGGACACCAGGTTCGAGTGCCGCCTACGTGCGGCCATTCGGAAGGTCTTGGTCGGTGTCACGTGGAAGGCGGCGTTCTCGGCAGGAGGCGGACGCGAGCTTGGCGCTTTGTCGAGCTCGAACGCAGCACGAGGAGGCGGGATGCGCAGACATCTGCTCGACAAGGACCTGGCTCAGACAATCGCACTGATCTGGCTGGGCTTTCTTGTTGTCGGCGTGGTGGCCTGGCTCTTGTACAGCTGCTGGCGCAAGCGGCATCCACCCCCACCAGCAGCGCCGCAGCGTAGCTACAGCGAGCGGCTCCAGGACCGTTTGGCAGCGGCCCGAGGTACCGGAAAGCAGAAGCGGCGCAGGGACTCCGACAAGAGCGATCCGCGCGGCCACTAAGGGGCGCCGGTATCCTAGCCGCCGACCATCATCCCCATACGTGCGCGCTCGAGGCGCTGTGCGCCGCCCCTTCCTACGGCGCCAGCGGACTCTGCCGAATCGACTACAGATCTGGGCAAGTGCCAGCGCGAGGTCACAATGGCTCGGAATCAGGGTGCGTTTCGCGCTGTGCAAGGCTGATGTTCCCCAGGCCTCGTTGTTCGGGTCGTCCGGTGTACGATGAGGGTCATCGTTTTCCGAGGAGGCATGGTGCGTAAGGCAGTCTTCCTCTTCATCCTGTTGTTGGGCGTCGGTGCCGGCTACTTGGTCGCAAGAGACGGCGACTGGGGCCTGCGGATCGTCATGATGGCTGTCGGCGCTTTGTTCGGCGGAGCGATCGGAGGCGGGCTGTCGCGGATCGGCCGGCGGCAACGTCGCCTCCCGCTTCGAACGGAAGAGGAGATGGAGCCGATCCCAGGAATGGGTTCGTCCGGCAGGGATCTCGCGGCAAACTACTGGCGAGACAAGGGGCATCCGCCGCACACTCGAATGCCCGACGCCGAACCTGATAGGCACATGTTTGATCCTGACAAGATCGGCTGAAGAAATCACTTCTTCAGAGCGTTCTTGACCGCATCTTTTGCCTCCTCAAGAAGCGGCGCGGCGTCTTCTGCGACCTGCTTGCCTGATTGCTTCAAAAGCGACCGTTGCGATGCAAGCGTGCCTTCAGGTGTTTTCCTGATCTGGGCATGACGATCGAAGTCTCCTTGAGTACTGGACGAAGTCGCTTTGATGCGCTCGCCTTCTGCACGAATCTGGCCTCTGAGCTCCGAAGTCGCTTCAACCGGTGGAGCGGTTCGTGGAGCACCACCTAGGCGGCGCACCTCGTCTTGATTTAGACGCTGACGAGCTGTGATGTCGGGTTGCAACGCCGGATCACTCGAATGCCGTGCATGTTCTTCTCGGATATCTCCGAACCCGTTCGGAACAGCGGTACCATCCGAAAAGACTCTTTGAGGCCGCAGAGACTGCCGCGCAAGCTCGGCTTCCATCATCACACGAGCTGACGCACTGTCGCCACCGTACTGCTCCGCGTAGCGGGTGAACATGGCCAAGTGATGTGGATCTTGAGCAAGGTCGATCGAGATTGTTTCTCCTCGATCAAAGGCTGTCGATACTCGCTCTGAGAAGGCGCTTCGCTCCGCGAAGCTAGCTTCGGCACGATCTGCCCGAGAAGTAGCTGCTGCCAAGCGAGCGGAGAGCTCCTGGGATTCTCGCGCGTCGGTGCCCACGGCGTTCAGGAAGGCTCTGTCCCTGGATATTCGATCACCGAACTGCTTGAACGCTGCGATCTGATCGCTCGTCATCGCGCCGAGGACACGACGCTCCTCCGCCGAAAGACTCGAGGCGTAGTTCTTGTCGGCAGTCGCGTTGCCAGAGAGCCCCCCGATCGGCGTGTTGAAGCCCAAGTGACCAGATGCTCCCAGCGCGATACGTGCGACCTGAGTCTGGGTTAGCCCTGTCGAATCAGCAACACTTCTGCTGAGTTGGTCTAGCCTATTTAGGGTCTCCCCAAATTGCTCGAAACTACTCGATGTTGAGCTACTGCTGCTGCGTGAAGAACGTAGCTTTGCTAGGCCTTTGGAGAACGCGTCTGCCAACACGGCAGACCTCTCGTTGCTGGCGGCTATTGATTCACCGCGCGCAGCGTCGACTTGCCGGCTGGCATCCTGCACGTCCTGCTCGGAGACGCGCATCGATACCACCCTGGAAGCGTAGCCCTGGTTGCGCAGCAGACTCACCGCTGTACGCCCTGAAAGGACACTCGAAGTGAAGGTGTTTCCGGTCAATGCGTGCTGCCAGCTGCCCATGAAAGCCGACGTGCGGTTCGGCGCGAGCGACATCTGATCCATGGAGACATTGCCGAGCGAGGTGTTGCCGACTGTGGAGCCCGCGGTAGCGCTTGTAAGCGTCGCCTGCAGACCCGATAGTCCCCCCACCAGGGCTGTGCCGAAGTTCTCGAGACGCTTGAGCGCAGCCCAGGCAACGAACGGGATGCTCATCGCGACATAGCCGACGACGGCCTCGCCCGACAGCGCTCTCGAATAGATCACCGAGGCTGTCTGCAGAGCAAGCGCCTTGGCGCCCGACCCGAGGTCGGCAGCCGCCGCCAAGTCGAATGCGGCGTAGATGGAGGCCATGTAGTTCAGGATCGCGTACAAAGGCGGCCAGAGCTGAATCCAGATCAGGACGGTCGCGTACGCCTTGAAAGCCATCATCGTGTCGCGGCCGCTGGTCAGTAAGAGCAACAGCACGAGCAAGGGGAAGAGGGCATAGGCCACGGCTTCGATGACGTTGCGGAACACCGGCAGTGCCTGCTCTGCCACCTTGCCGTAGTTGAGCCAAGAGGCGTTCATCTGCGCCAGCGCTTGCGCCCGTCCGACCGCCAGCACCATCGCAGCGGGGTCGTTCACCTTCTGGCCCACGATCTTGCCGGTGTCTTCGATGGTATTGAGCAGCGCGTTCTGGCGGATGATGTCCGCGGCGGAGGCGGAAGCGTTGGCGATGCCGTTCTTGAGATACGCCTGCTGGACCTGGGTTGCAATCACCGCGGCTGCTGCCGGCCCTGGCAAGGTTGGGTTCAGTTGGAAGGCCAACCTTCCCTGGATGCGCTGGATCTGTGCGGGCAAGCGGCCATTCAGACTTACATAGACGTTCGGACAAGTGTCCACGCCGACTGCGCCGCCGGGCCCTGCGACAGTGCTGAAGCGTGCTGGATTCGGAGAGGCCATTAGAGGCCATACATCGTCCGCTGCCGAGAACACTGCTGGGTCCAGCGATCCATCGGCAAGATCGTAGGTCGTGCAGTTGTGGATGAAGTTGACCAAGTCCGTCCGGAAGGCTGGATCTTGGAAGACGACGTTGCCGGCCTCCCGGATCAGCCGATTGCCGAACATCAAGCCGTTCTGCTCGTACGCCAATTCCGCTGGCAATGAGCCGGAGCCTGGGATGACCTGGAATGCCGTCTCGAACAGTCCCGTGAGCGTGTGGCCGATCGTGCTGGTCACACTCCCCAGCAGTGCCACCCCGAACGGCACGTTGGCGACCACCTTGACGGCAGAGCCGCCGGTCTTGTCGACGATGCCTACCGTCGCCTTGGGGACAATCAAGACGCTGAACACCAGGATCACCGAGGCGAGCCATTTCCAACCTTGCAGCTTCTCCGGTGCGAAGGCGTAGGCCACCAGGGCCGCCACAAAACCGCAGAAGGCAACCGCTGCCACAGCGGAGGCGTAGTCGCCCGATGCGTGGATGGCCGCAGCCGCATTGAAAACGCCGGCCAGACTGTCGGCGTTCTGATAGGCGTAGATCTCCCACACGGCGGCCTCGGAGCTTCGCGGCTCAGCGGGTCATGTAGGCCGCTTGCTGGCCGAGCATGTCGATCACGTGCTGTGGCATGCTGGACCGCAGCTGACGCTCGAGCTGCTCGAGATGGCTGGCGACGGCATGAGCCGAGCCTACTCGCTGGTAAAGCAGGTTCTTCTCCTGCGAGAGCTGCTGCAGGATCGCCTGGGCACGCTGCCGGACCTGGTTGGCCTGTTCGCGCTGGCCCTGCTGCAAGGTGTAGTCCTTCGCCAGCGCGGCCATCCCGAGGCGAAGGTTACGCTCGAGAAAGACATAGGCATAGTCGGCGGCGATGACATCGCGGTACTGTGCGATCAGCGCCTCCGCGAGACCGGAGCCGGGGATGCTCGTTCCGAGCGAGAGCATCCGATAGACCGGCTCCGATGTCTGGTTCACGAAGCCGACCTCGGGCGAGCCGTTCGGGATAGGCGAACGCGTCGCGATGCGATTCGCAATGGACTGCATCATGTTCTCCACATGCGCCGTGAAAGGCGTGTGGCTGTACGTCGTATTGAGCGACACCATGTCGCAGTTCGTGTAGTTGTTGCAGCGCAAGAGGTGCTGGACAACGTTGTTGCCAGCTCCGGCTGCCTGACCGTAGAGCAGTTGGGAGATAGAAGTCAGCGTGGGCGCGATCGGCTCCGGATCACGCCCCGACTCCTCTGGGTAGTAGATGACTGTGCCCACCAGGCTCAGGATCAGCTCTCGCTCGGGATCGGTCAGGTAGGAGCCCGTGAACTGGAGCGCCATCCATGTGAGGTTGCCCACCATCGGCGCCTTGTTCCGCACATTGGCGTCTCCGGAGGTGCGAGCCGAGGATAGGATGCTGGGCCGGTCCGTCGAGCACCTCCGGCGCGCCGCGTCACGATCGCTTTCGAGGCCCATTTCGATGGCGAGATCCGCGCAGGTTTCTTGGGAGCTGTAGCCGGCCGCTTCGGCCGCAGTGCTCACGATTGCCTTGCCCACCTCGCACGAGTTGATTCGGGCGTTGTTCACCCAGGTTTCCAGGCCTTTGGCCCACTTGGTCAAGCCGCCCAACAATGGAGACACCGCTTCGAGCGCAAGCTGAAACGCAATTCCGGGTAGGGCCGCGGTAATGTTGCGCAGCATCGCCTTGAGCTCGTCAGCCGCAATGTGTGAGAAGGAACCGCCGAAGACGTCGATGCCGCCGCAGCCCGCCTTCGCGCTTGGAAACTGCAGTGCCGCAAGTTGGTAGACCTTGTTCGGGGAGCGCATCATCAGGCTACCGCCCGTATAGGTGTTGTAGGTCTGCCCCCTAAAGGCTCCAGGCGACGTGTAGTTGCCGATCGCTCCGAGTGCGTCGAACATGTCGTTGACTTCGGAGTTGAGGTCGGCACGGGTTGGCGCAGCAGTGCAGAGCAAGGTCAGCGCCGCGGCGGTGATCGCCGTCTTGCGGAGCACGGAAGAAGGGGCGAGCACCGGCATAGCGTTCTCCTACGGCAGTGCAACGTGCTGGGTGGCGCTGGGTAACATGGCCTCGCCGGCAGGCGACGAGACGATGGCGATCCGCTCCAGCAGCGTGGACTCTGAAAGCACGCCGGCACCGATCGGCGTGATCTTTCCGGAGGCGGGGTGGGCCAGGAAGACGGCAGGCACCTGGGTGACCTGGAGGGCGGTAGCGACGCCGTTGTCGGGACGTGCGCGCGGGAACCCTGGCATCGGCCCGCCGTCCACGCTGACGGCCACGACCTGAATGCCGTGGCGCGCCTCGAAGGCCTGCAGGGTCGGGGCGTAGGCGTGGCAGTAGGGGCAGTCGCTGCGATAGAAGAAGATGAGAACATGGTCGCGACCCAGGGCCGCCACGGACGTGGACCGCTCGATGCGCAACTGCCGATCGAAGACCTCCAAGGCCTGCGCGTTGACAGGGCGGCCCTGCAGGGTTGGATCGAGTGCTGGGGTCGCCCAGGCTACGCGCCGGGCCACGTCGGCGAAGTAGGAGGCGCGGTTCACGACCTGCATCTCCAGTTCCATGTAGCGCCTGACGTTGGCCTCGGTCGGACGCATGATCGCAATGTTGCGAAAGTCTTCGAGGGCCTTGCGTAGCCGCTCGAGCTCCGCCAGCTCGGGGGCCTGCGCCGGCGCTGTCGGAGAGGGGCGCGCCAGCCGGCCGGGCACCGGCCGAAGTTCGGCTTCATCGGGCTCCGAAGGCGGCTCCTCATAGAAGTGCCAACCGCGCCAGCGGTCGGCCCAGTAGGAGCGCGGCGAGGCTTCGTCCGCCTGTGCAGTCGCGGTACTCTGGGCGTACAGCGCGTCGGAGGAAGCGGCGGCCAGGAGTCCCAGCGCGGCGGCTAGGACGACGGTGATTCGCGTGCGCACGTTTCGTCTCACTGCGCTGTCTTCGGCGGTAGACCGTCGAGGCAGTAGTTGATCCCGAATTCGATCGTTTGCTTGCGCGGTGCCTTGGCCTGCGGCAGCTGAACGCCCTCCTGCCAGAAGAGCACCTTGAGTCGGCTGCAGCCCGGCTGCCGAAAGCGCTTCTCCGTGAAGACGTCGATGAAGATCGGCGAGGAAGCGTTGAAGCGCTTGGTGATCGCGTCCGCCAACTCCCCTGTGAGCATGCCATAGGCGGTCCCATCGGGGGATTGCAGCGCCGAGAGCAGGACGGGGCGAGCATCGGGTACGGGGCTACGGACCGGCTCCTCGGCCCAAGCCGTGCCGGCGACGGCCCACAGGACCAGCCCTGGCAGGAACTGACCCATCGAGTTCATTGGCACCTCCCTTCGCCGTAGTAGCAGGTCACGGCCCGCCCCACGTTGCCGGCCCGAATGGCTTCTGCATCGGGCAGGATCGGCACGATGGAGGCGTAGAACTCAGTCAGGTCCATGCGCGCGAAATCGAGGCTCTGAAGCTGCGCGATGGTGAAACCCGAACAGTCGGGCTCGCGCGTGGATCCCCAGCCTTTACCGACCTGCTGGCGCCCCTGCTCGTTGATGATCCTTGACAGGACCGAGTTGAAGCAGCACTTGTTCGTCGTGTACGTGATGCATGAGACGCAGCGACCGAGCACGCGGATGCACGAAGAGCAGTACGTGCCCACCGAGTGGCAGAGCCGTGCGCCTTCCTTCATTGCCAGCTTGCCTTCTTCCTCGTCGCAAGACATCGCGGACATGACCACGTAGATGATGATGGCGATCACCAGAGACCAAGGATCAAAGGCGACCACCACGCTCTCACCGGCATAGACCGCCACCGAGCCTGCGGGTAGCGCCGTGCCATTGAGGGCGACCGTCACGCCGTAGGAAGTGAAGCTGCCGCTGAAGCCGCCACTGGTCAGCAGGGCCTGTATGCCCTGATACAGGAATTCCCGGTTGCCGGCATTCATCAACGTGTCGTAGACCAACCTGGAGCCCACCCCGAACATCGACTGGTTGCTCATGCCGGCGCCGGCAGAGTCGCTGCGGCAGCAGTTCTTGAGCAGGCGGTCTCGGCAACGGTTGGCTTCACCCTTGAATACCCGCATGTTGTCGGTGTCGAGATACACGCCGGCTTCCCGAGCCGCTTCGAGGAATGACATCGAGCGCGCGAAATCGGCGTCACTGGTATAGGTCGTGTTGAAGCAGTTGCCCTCGATGCAGAAGACGTTCGCCGGGCAGTTGGTCGCGGTGACGGACGAGGCCGGCGCCACTGGGCAGCTGTAGCTGTTCTCGGAAATCTCGCAGACACCGGTGGCCGGGTTGAGCTGTCGGCAGACGGTACCGGTAGGCGTGCAGCCCGAAGCTGCCAACGGTGCACACTCGTCGACGGGGCTGCCGAACTGGCAGGTCATAGAGGTCTCGTAGCGCCAGCAGGCGCGGGTGACGGGAGCTCCGTCGACGTCCTTCGTGGCTGGGCCGTCGACGCACCGAGCCGCACCGGCGATGGCGCAGCGCCCATCCCCCGCCAGTGCAGGGCACTGATCGTCCCAGGCGTCCGACTCGGTGACGGTCGTGTGGGGCCGTTCGAAGCTCAAGGCCATTTGAGGGATGGGGCCATACAGCGGATTCAGCTTGAAGCCGACGATGGGCCGAACCGACTGCACGGTCCAGAAGTAGCCTGGTACAGCGCCTGTGATGTCGTAGCCGAAGAGGTCCGTGGGTCGAGGTGATGGCGCATAGCAGGTGCCCTCGTCCAGGTAGAGGGTCTGGGTATCTCCGCCTTCGCCGCCGCTGCCCACCGTGTAGACGATGTTGTTGCCGCTCTGGGTGCCGGCGGGACAGGCCGCGTAAATCTCGTGAAACGGGCGTTCGTTGGTGCATGGACCTTCGCCCCCCTCGCCACCACCACCCGCACAGATCTGGCGGTACTCCTGGGCGATGAAGCCCGTCAGCCGGCAGTCGTTCCCATTGCATCGGTTGTTGACGATCCAGAAGCCGTTCGGTCCACCAGGCGGCCAGCTTGGCGCGGGGAGGTCTGCGACCCGCTGCGGAAAAACCAAACCCGAGCCCGCGTCCACATCGAAGAAGGCGACGGGGGTACCCCCACTTGTCACGCGCATGCGTTGCGCGGTGGCGGGTTGGTCCGGCTTGCACTGCACGGCGATGCCGTTGCTGCCCCATGTGCTCTGGGCGAACCAGTCTCCGGGGGTGCAACTGCTCGTGCGCGAGATTGATACCGACAGCGCGCGTGCGCAGGACTGCGCCGCTACGCCGCTGTACTGGCGGCAGATTCGGGTCTCCGTGGCAGGGCCGGCTACGGTATCGACTTGGCAGCCACTGTAGAAGCTCGCGATGTTCTCCAGAGCAGTGGCCGGATTGGCCGCGACGCGTCGCGCACCGACCATAGCCGGATCGTAGGGCGAGACGGGTGCTCGCGGCGTATTGGCCGACGCCTGGGCACCAAGCAGGGCCTGGCAGACTGGATCGCTGGGCGTGAGGGCGCAGGCGGCCAGGCGGGCGCTGGTCGGGCCCGAGAGGTTGGGCTGTCCGTAGTAGGCCCGTTCCGGTGGCGTCGTTGTGTAGCCCGGCACGACGGCGGTCGCGCTGGGTGTGGTGATCGATCCCCGGATCACCGGAATGGCTGCCTGGCCCGCGGCCGTTCCTTCGGCGTGTGGCCCGCCTTGCGCGCCAGCCTGCGTGGTGACGAAGCAAGCGAGTGTGATCCAGACGATGGCGCGGCGGATCGAAGCCGGGAGATTCAGCAGGGCCACATCGTTCTCCTAGCGGCCCAGTCGTCGGAGGAAGCCTGCCGCTTCGACGCGGAAGCCCGGGGCGGCGCGCTGCATGTGCTCCAGCGCGTAGTCCAGGCTGACGTCTCCCGCGGTACGCAGGAACGCCTCCGGCGGTGGGCACGCGCCAGCGGCGCATGAAGCGGGGCGCGCTCCATCGCGAATGAGCACGAAGCTCGGCACGCGCGTGATCGCGAAGCGGTCGAAGGTCTGCGGATCAATCTGTATCGCGACCCGACGCTCCCCGATCAAAGGCTGGACCTGCGAGACCGTGTCGCGCAGCGACCCGTTGACCAGGCCGCGCAGGATCACCGAGGCGCGGGCACGCGCCGCCTGGTCGAGCAAGCGCTGCAGAGTCGGGCGCGGCATCGACAAGCTGACGAAGATGAACAGGCCGGGGCCGGTGGCTAGACCCTGGGCCGCCTGCGTCGCATCGGCCTGCGACGCGTATCCGCGTGCCAGGCTCTCGAGGTCGATCGGTGAGCCCATGGCGGGCTGCGGAAGCGCGTCGATGCGCGGACCGGTGACGGGCGGCGAGGGTAGCCGTTCACCGAGCGGCTGATGTTTTCTACGCGCAGCCTCGATGTCGCCATCGGTGACGACAGGCTGGCTCTGCCGAGCGCGCTGGATGTCGGCCTCGGTGATCGTTGGCGCGGAAGCGCCGGCGGCCCAAACCGTTTGCACGGCGGCGACAAGCAGGGCAAGCGCTACCTGCGGCCGACGACGGCGGTGGATGTCAGTAGCCGACACAGCAGTTCCGTTTACGAAACAACAGGTATGCAAAATCTTCTCCCCGCACCGGATACTCCTTGCCTGCACCCCAGGTGAAGGTCTGGCGGCCGAAGGGTGCGCAGCACCTTCCGTCTTCCTTCGCAGTGGCTGGAATCGGGTAGGTGAGCTGCGTCTTGTAGGCACGCTTGTCCATCACGGGCTCGAAAAACGGCCCACACAGGCCTGCCTTCCCGTGCCAGCCCCACGCTACGAGCTCGCGATGGAGCTTGGCCGTCAAACGTTGGGTCAACAACGCGGAGGTGCGCACGCCGCCGAGGTGATAGGGCACGTGTCCGTTCATGGGGTACAGGGAGCCCTGACAGCCCGCGCACCAGAACAGCTCGCTGATGCCGAATCCGACCGATGCGGCAACGCAATCGGCGGCACACGCGGCGACGGCAACCGGATTGGCAAAGAGTGCCGCGTCCGGATTCAGGATCAGCGTCAACTCGTCATCGGCCCACAACGGATCGACCTCGGTGAGATACGCCAGGTCGAATGAGCCCTTCTCCAGGCATGGAAAATCCGTCACCACCTCGAGGTAGTAGAGGACAGGGTTAACGTACCAATGGACCTGATAGAAGCTTCCGCCATCCCCGTCCGCTTCGGGTCGGGTGAATCGTGCTCCCTCTGGCGCCGGTATCCCCGGGTCCAGGTCGACGCCGCCTAGAGACGAGAGGCAGAAGGGTTTGCGGACGGCCTCGACGTGCCTGGCGGGCTCCCAGAATCCGATCGACAGCCCGATGACCGGATTCACCCCGCAAGTGCAGACCGGGCTGGAGGGGTTCTCGACGTCCTCCTGATCGCCGAAGTTGCCGATGCGCGTTGCGCCAATGCTGATCGGGAGAATGCAGGACCAGCAGATGTCGGTCAGTGGATTGGGGAACTTTCCGGTGCAAGTCGTGGCGCTGACGGCCGAGGCACCGCTGGTCAGCACGCCGCAGATGAGCCAGCGCGCGACGGTCGAGGCAAAGGAGAGACGCATCACCGCACCTCCATCTCGTCGATCCGCAGCCGCCGCCCCTCTTGTGAGACCAGGGCCGGGACCTGGGAGATGCCCAGGCGGCGGGTCAGCAGGCCCTGCTGGTCGTAGTAGACAGGGATGCGCCAGGACGACATCAGATCCAGGTAGGATCCGCCCGTCAGGATCGGCTTGACCTTGCCCTCGTACAGGGCCATCAGCTCGCGTGCGCGCCGCACTTGGCGAGCGTCGCGAGCATCGAAGAACAATAGGCGGCGCGAGAGCGTCACCACGTCGAGGGGGTTGGCCTTCGTGCCGGCTGCGAACAACAGTTCGCCTTGAGCTCCCAGGATGTTGCGATCCAGTGTGTACGTTGGATCGTAGAAGATCGTGCGGGGAATCTGGGTGGTCCGAACGCCAGCGATGGCCAGGGGCTGGCGCACGGAATCGATGCCGCGCTTGCGCGCCTCCTGCTCCACCCGCGCAAGCTCGCCGCTGCGCTCCTTCTCCCGCAGCCGCTGCTCGATCATCTGCAGCAGGTGCGGCTCGGCGATGTCGTAGGTCGGTCCGAGCGTGCCCAGATCGGTCGCATGTGCGGCCAAGCTGAACCAGAGCGCCGAGCAGGCGAGTACGGCGGGTCTCATTTCAGTCCTCTTGGTGGGCAGGCCACCTGCGCGATCCAGCGGTCGCGCGACGCCAGGTCCTGGGTATGGGCTGCCCGGATCAGACCGAGCAAGGCGAGGTTGCCCTCTCCCTGAGAGAGTGCAATCCGAAGCTCCTCGGTGGTCAGCGTGCGGCGGCAGCGCAGTTGCACGGCCGCAAGGTAGGTGCGTGCGCCCGTGGCGGCTGCAGGCGCGATCTGCTCAAGCAACCCGAGGTAGTCCGCCATGGGCATGCTCTGGCCGGCCGACGCGGCGCCGGCGCTCGGCAGCGGCCCATACGCCGGGCTGGTCTGCGCCATTGCGCAGGCCGGCCCCAGCAGCGCGCCCTGCAGGACAAGGCGAAGAACTCGGACTCGCGCCATAGCTAGCCCCCTTAGAAGATGGGCAGCGCGACGCCGAGCACTTGCTCGGCCCGGACCAGTCCGCTCGCGGAGTAACGCGAGTCGAAGCTGTCGGGACTGGTGCCCTGCACGTAGTAGTGCCCGTCAGGGATCACCAGCGGAGAGATGGGCGCCAGCGGATACCGGTCGTGAGCGTGTGCCTTGGCGAAGCCGACCGGCTCCCCGTTGACGTGCACCACGCGATCCTGCACGGTGACGACATCGCCCGGCAGGCCTCGAACGAGCTTGAGGAACGGCTGTCCGCGCAAGCCATGGAAGTGCTGCTGCGCCGAGCCATCGAAACTGAATACGATGAGGTCGCCGCGGCGCAGCGGGGCGTGCCCGTACTTCATCACTGCCACGCGATACGGAAGGCTGGGCGTCCAGTTGAAGACGACCGGCACCCGTGGCGTCGGGTCGAAGAAGAGGCGCGTGTAGGCGAATCCCCAGATCGCGAGGATCGGCAGGTAGAGGTACCAGCGGCGCTGCGCATGGCGGAGCAGCTCACGGACCGCGAGCAGGCGCCTGTACCACCAGCCGGGCGGCGCACATGCGTCGCCTTGAGCCTCGGCTACAACGGGTGGAATGACAGAGGCAAGAGGTTCGGCGTTCATGGCAAGTTCACCTTTCGGCGAAGGGCAGGGGTGAGGTCGATGGCCGAAGGTCCGCCTGCCACTGCGGCCTTGAGGACCACAAGACAGCCGCAATCCCGGGGAAGCTCGTCGAGCGCGGCTGGTAGGCGCTGCGAGAACTCGCGCGCCATGGCGAGCGCTTTCTGGCGCTCCTCGTCGCTGCCCGTCCGGGTCAGCAGTTGTGTGAACTGGGCCTCCTTGTCGCGGTAGACCTCGGCCAGGTCTACCAGCCCGACGACGAGTGCCGGGCGCAGCACCAGGCGGTCGTAGGCCGCAACGCCAAGCGCAACGAGAAGCGCAGAGACGAGCGCGTTGATGAAGAGTGCCTTCATAGCGCGTGACCCCGTTGCCGGAGCAATTCGGTGATGGCCTCATCGATCGACAGTCCTTGGGCGCGAAGGGCGTCGAGCGGAGCGTTGTCTTCCAGCTTGTTACTGAAAAGCAGGTGTGTCGCGGGATCGAGGATGTTGCGCGCCACGCCTTCGCCCACAGGAGACGAGATGTAGAGCTCGGAGAACGCGCCCGCCTCGGTGCGAAGCGAGTTCAGCAACCTCTTCTTTGGCTCGTCCATCGTGAGCCGCCCCTTGCGGCTGAGCATTTCGATGGACTCAGGCTTCTGTCTCAGCAGGAAGACCCAATCGCTGCAATTGAAGGCGGCTTCCATTTGCGCAGATCCGTAGTAGTCGTCTGCGCTCTGCGTGGCGGTACACAACGAGCCGCCATACTTGCGCGCGCGCCGCGCCGCTTCCTCGACCACGGCGGCCTTCACCGGATCGTCAGCGCCGATGTCGCCGAGTTGCTGCTTGACCTCATCCATGAAGAGCACCTTTCGCCGGTCGCGCGTCAAGTACATCTCGCCGGTGATCCGGTGAAGCAGCAGAATGTTGACGACCGCATGCAGGTCCGGCCGGCGCTTGAGCTCCTCGTTCTCGATGACGACGAAATCGTTCTCGAAGTCGATGTTGTTCACGCCTTCGAAGAACCTCTCGTACTGGCCACCCCGCGCGTATGGGTTGAGCATGATGGCGAGGTCCTTGATGCGCTGATCGTTGGAGATGCCCAGCTCGTCGATGGTCCCGGTCTTGAAGGCATCGCGCAGGCCGGTGATGCGCAGGTCGTTGCCGTACTCTCTCCAGAGCTTGAGCACCATGGCGCTGATCGCCTTGTACTGGACCTCTTCCAGGCGATGTTGCATCGAGCACATCTTCGAGATGCCGGGGACCAACATGTCGATGTCTTCGTTGATGTCCACGATGTGCGTGAACGGATTCAGGCATATGTCCACGTTGGCGCGGAACTCGATGTACGTCCCGTGCGCCTTGCGGCATAGCTTCTCGAAGCTTCTACCCAGGTCGAGCATCCACACCTTCGCGTTGACAGCCCGATACGACCAGGCCAGCTCGTTCATCAGCACGGATTTGCCGGAGCCCGGCGCACCGATGATCGCGGCGTTGTAATTGCCTAAGTCATTGTCGAATAGGTCGAGCGTTAGCACTTGCCCGCGTCGGCCTCCGAAGATCAGGACGGGCGTGCGCGTGCCCCGCCATTCGGCGATCAACGGCGCCATGTGTACGGCGTTCGACGTCAGCTTGCGCGTGACACGCCGCATCTTGGAGAGATCCTTGTGAAATCTCGGCGTGAGAGTCATCGGCAGGCTGGCCAACAGCGCCTGGCGGTGCATGTAGATGTCTGCGTTGAGCTGCAGGCCTCGCGCACGCCAGATGGCGTTCGCGGCTTCGTGTGCAGCGGTGGCCTTGTCCGGAGGCGTGAAGATGGCGAGCTGGTGGTACAGGCTGACCAGGCCGCCACCACGGTCGACCGCGTTGGCCGCCGCCGCCCAGTCGTCGCGCTTCTTCTGCACGTCTGGCATCACCTCGGCCATCTTGCTCTTGGCGTTCTGGGTTGCGCGCACGTGATTGGCGGTGATGATCGACTTCGTGCTGTTGGGATCGAGAACCTGGACACCAAGGGTGATCAAGAAGGGCGCCGTGTACTGAAGCGCCGGCTGCATCAGGTCGCCGATTAGCGAGCCCATCTGCCACAGCGAGAAGTGCTCAGGAAAGCTCTTGATTGAATAGAAGCGCGCCTCCAATGCATCCCGACTGCTCTCCTTCCAGAGCGTCAGGCCGGATGGGTGGAGGTCTTGGATCGTGTCGAAGTCGACGATCTGATCGCGGATCTCGCGGCCGTCGTCATAGTGGAGCCAGCGGTCGTCGTCGAAGTTCAGGTCCTCTGCGTCCGAGTGCGCGATGCGATCCGGATTGGTGAACTGGGCGCACCAGTTGATCAGGTCAGCTGCGTCGCAGACACGACTGGGCAACATGGCCGAGCGCAAGGTGGCTGCCATGGAGTCGCGAAGCGTCAGCAACGCATCACGAACGTTGAGGTCGTGCGGGTCACCGGGGAAAGACGCGCTGAGCATCAAGCGGTAGTCCCTCAAGGTGTAGTGAAAGCCCGCTGTCAACGAGGCTTGCGTGCCGCGCAGGAGGTGATTCACGCGTTGGCGCGCCAGCTTGCGAAACAGGTTTTCGTCCGGTACGGGGTGGCCAAACTCGCGCGCCCGCTCGGCCTGGTTCTCGTCCTCGACGCGAAGATTCAGGTACTGGCGAAGTTGGCTTCGGATGTGCGGCGACCCGAACAGTTGGAACTGCAATCCGGTGGCGGGCGGGCAGTTGGCGTAGAGCGACATCAGCACCTCGGCCATTCGCTCGTCCGCACCGGATTGAGGCATCACTTCCAGGAGGAAGCCCAGGCTGTCTCGATTGACGAAGACCCTCTCACCGCTGAGGTAGGCCGAGTAGGGCAGCCAGTTGGCGAACTGCTCGGCGGGGGTCTCGGTTCTGGAGGCGAACGGCAGCAGCGCCGAGAGCAGTCCGTCCTTGTGGGTGTCTGATGTGAAGAGCAGCGACATGGCAGGCTCACTGCGGACGGCCAACCGGCCCCCCGGCTGGCGGGGCGAGCGAAGGTGCCGGCCGGCCGGAAGGCGCTTGAGTTGGGTGCTGCGTCGGGTGCTCTACCGCCGACGCCGGAGACGGTTCGGGTCCGGCAGGCACATCCCGTTGAGGCGGGGCTCCGGCCGAGACGGGTGGCTTCAGCGGGGCGTAGCGCTCGCGAATCCGCTGCCGGAGGTGGTCGATCTGCCAGCGGCCTAGGTCCACCTGGACGTAGACATGGGCCTGATCGAATAGATCGCCGTCGAGGTCCTCCCAGGGCTTGATCCACAGCCGCAGATAGCGCGCCTGCGATCGCAGCGAGGAGGACGTGAGGACACTTGTCTCGAGGGCGGCGGCCGGCGGAAGCGGGCGAGCTGGCGCCAGTCGCTCCTGTGTGCTGGTGGGTTCAGAGGATGGTCGCTCCGAAGGAGCAGGCTGTGTGGGCTCGCCTGTACCTCGCCGCTGGCTGGGCAGGTTGTCGTGGATCGCGTTGGCGTAGACGCCGGAGACCGACTCGCAGGCAACGCCTTCGGGGGCAGCGCAGGCGTATTTGGAGGCGCCGCTCAGGCCGGACATGTTCATGCAGGCGGCAAGCGGCGACATCAGCACGGCCATCGCGGCGCGCAACAAGAAGCGGCTCATGGTTGCCTCTCCGCGCGGCTGGCCCGCTTGGCGCTGGCGAGCCGCGACTCGAGCACGGCACGCCCGACGTAGCCGTCGGTGCGGGAGCCATCTTCCCAAAACAGCGTCGGTGTGCCTTGCACGCCGAGCCGGCGCGCAAGATCGAGGTTGCGTGCAATGGGGTGGTCGCAGCGGGCCCCGGTGTCGAGGCCGGTCCCGTCACGTCGGAGCATCCAGCTGCGCCAAGCCCGATCTCGGTCGGGCGAGCACCAGATGGAGATCGGACGGTCCTCGCCTTGGAACGGAACGAGGAAGGTATAGATCGTGACGTCGGCCAGGCCTGCCAACTCGGGCTCGAGCTGCTGGCAGTAGACGCAGTTCGGATCGCTGAAGACGGCCAGCTTTCGTTGCCCGTTGCCGTGCACCGTCTTCAGTGCGTCGGCCAGTGGTAGCTGGTCCAGCGAGATGGAGCCCGCGGAGACGGCATCGAGTCGCGGCAGGGCATCCTGTTCCTGGCTGCGCTGGGCCAGCTTGGGACCCGTGATGTCGCGCATTTCCTGCGTGTCGAAGAGACGGCCGAAGATGAAGAAGCGCAGATTCGCCGTGGCGACGTAGGCTACGTTGCCGTTCATCCAGACTTCGTAGAGCCCACGGACGTCTGTGCGCAAGACCTCCGTGAAGCGCGTTCCGGGATGCGCCTTGCGAAGTGCCTCCAGCAGTTGTGTCTCGTCTGGATGAGCCGCCCGAGACGGCATTGATGCCAGGCCGGTGACCAGAGCGCTCAGCAGCGCAGCAGCCAGGAGGCGAAGCGGTGCGTGCTTGCGATGTTCAGTATTCGTGGTCATCGGTGGCCTCCAGGTAGCGGGTTTCGGGGGAAGTGGCGAGTCGGGTGCGGCCGCCGGCGGCGGACGCCGTCATCGGAACGTCTATGCGCACGCCCTTCGTGATGACCACGTCGATCTGGCGGCCTGCATCCACTTCGATGACTGGGAAGGTCTGCTCTGCGAGGCGGATGTAGTACTGCGCCAGGCGATCCAGAGCCTTGCCGACCCCCTGACCCAGGCCGGCGCGATAGGCGTCGGCGTTGCTGTCGGTGCTGGCGATCGTGCCTAGCGGCGAACTGCTGTAGCTCGTGTTAGCCGTCGACAAGCCTTGGCCGATGCCGCTGACCACGCCGGCCAGCAGCGCGTTCGCCAGCATCTGGCCCTGCTTCGTGACCAACCTCCCACGCATGCCAACCTTGCCGTCCTCCCCGTAGACGCTCCCCTGGATGCGCACTTCGAGCGTTGCGCCGTCGGCGCGCACACAGGAGAGGTTCTCGGTCCGCAGGTATGCCCGTTCGGAGCTGATGTCGCCGTAGCCTGCCGCGACAACGAAGCACTCCCGGTACTCGCCGCGGAACTGATTTGGGAGCACGCTGTTGTCGGACAGGCGGATGAGCACCGGGTGGGGATTCGACTGGCTTTGACCGCCGGTGGGCGCGTCCAGGCCGCCAAGCAAGACACCGCGGGTGAAGCTGACGGGAAGGTAGGTCGAGACGGTTCTGGGCGTTGAAGAGGCGGCGTTGTCGCCGTCACGCGATGGCGAACCGTCAGTGGCAGTGCTGGCGCCCGCCCGCGAGCGGTCGAACAGGGTCACCCGCGAGATCACCGGCGCTGGTGGGGCAGGAGGCTGCAGCACGGGCGGTCCAGCAGGCATCGCGCCCATGCTCGGGCCGGGAGGCAGGCTCTGCGCAGGCGGCATGCTCGCCGGCGGCGGGACAGGCGCCGGGGGCGTAGGAGCCGGTGGAGCCGTGGGTGCGGGTGCCTGCTGGTTCGCGATCAGCCGCTGTTCAAGTTCGGCAAATCGCTGCATCGTCCGGCTCTCGAAGGCTTGCCTGTCTTTGTTCAGGCGGCCCTGCTCCTCCCGCTCCGATTCGTACTGCGCGAGCTTGCGGCCTGCCGTCCCCACCCACTGATCGAGGGGGTTCACCTGGCTGCCCGGAGGCAGGACGCCGATGTTCGTGACGTCGCCCGGCTTCGCCGCGGGTGTCCGCGTCTCGTGTCTTGCGGTGCCCGATCCGGAAAAGCTGAATACCAGCCACAGGAGGCCGACACCGCCCACAAGCAGGGCAGCCAACAGCGCGAACTGGCGCTGGCGCGGGCTCAGGCGATCCAGCAGGCCACCGGTGCCGTAGCCTGGCGGCCGCCCCTTTTCCGGGTTGGCTGCGGGAGAAGGGGGCGTTGCGTTCATCGCGAGCCTCCCCGGCGTATGACGTAGACGCTCGTGGTCTCACCCGGCTGCAGGTTGTGGTGCTCGATCGCGATGCCCGCGATCTCGCCGCCCGCTCGACTGTCGGCACGGTCGAACTCCTGTTCGGCCAGCACCATCGGCGCCAGGCTGACGTTGCGCAGCACGTATTTCTCGCCGACGAGTCCGCGGCCTTCGTAGACGCGGTGCAGCGTGAAACGCACCTCGGCCCAGAGCTGGACAGGGCGCGAGGTCTCCTCGACGCGAATGTCTGAAGGCACACGGTCCGAGGCCATTGCGACGAGAAGTGCCTTCATGCTCCGGACGTGGCTCGGAGCCGGCCCGGCGGCAACGGGCTCGGGTGCCTCGGAGCGCAGCGCACGCGGCGTCTTGTCCCGGATCACGATCGTGTCGGCCGGCGTATCGGCGCGGCGCAGCAGCAGCGTGTAGGTTGCCGTCGAAGTCGAGACGAAGAGGTTGATCGGACGCGCGGATTCGCCGACCGGCCGGACGTAGATTTCGCCCTTGTCCGCGTCGCACTCGACGACCACGTCTCCGGCTGGGTTTGCGCTGGACGATGGCGCTGCAACAGGTGCAGCCTGACCAGGTACGACCATGCCATCGGGCAGAGAGGGGTTCTTCCCGCAGCGGCTCGAATGGATGTTGCCGACCACGTCGGTGATCGGGGCACCGTCGACGCGGATGCGCGTCGGTTCCCTCTGCGACACGATGGCCTCGACCGCGACGCCGTCGCTTGCATCGACGACCTGTAGCGCATGCGCCTGGAAGCACACGGCCAGGGCCGAAAGGGCGAGGAGGCTGCGTGCTGAGCTCGGCAGGCTGGCTACGAGCAGGCACCGGACCAGTGCCGCTGGGCGTGTCGGCAGCCGCATCGCGCCGGCCGCGCCGTGGGCCGTGGGCCCGATGTCACTTGAGCGCATAGGGCACCTCCTTGAATTCGACAAGGTGCATGCGAGCGGCGACGTAGCTGAACCGCACGAGGTAGGCTCGGAGGTCGTTGGCGGTCTCCTGGCCGTTGACCAGCGTGCGCAGCCGGCCGCGCACGACCAGGGACTGGGTCTCTTCGCTGGAGACGAGCTGCAGAGGAGAGAAGGCCGTCGCAGCGTTGATCCGCTTGAGGCGCTCTGCCTCGACCTCCTGGCGTGCCTTCAGTGCGCCGTATTGGTCGGGCTCGACGTAGCCGAGCAGGATTTCCTTCTTCCAGTCGATCGACGCTGGGCTGACATCGAGGATGAGCCAGGCAACGAAGCTGCCCATCTGTTCCAGGTACTCGCTCGAGGCACGATCGCTGGCCACCCAGAACGACTTGTTGATCGCGGGCGGAACGACGACGGTGCGGACCGACCCAAGCAGGTTGAGGATGATGACGAGCGCCATCACGAGGCTGACGGACAGGGCGCCGACGGTCATCGCGAGGCCGCGGTTGCGCTGCCGCATCGCCTTCAGGTCGCCGTTGAGCCGATCGAAGTCCATGGCGATAGGCCTTGCTCAGCCCACCATCCGGCGCACGTGCGACGGCGGCGTGGCTCGCATGGACGTCAGTGGGGTCGTCGGAAGATGCCAGTAGAGCCAGTGGATCGCGTAGGCGGGGTGCTTGTCCGCCTTCTTGCGTGCGATCCAACGCGACACCGCGATGCCGGCGGCGAGGCAGACGGCGAATGCCGCCTTGCTCGACGAGAGATAGCCGAGCAGGAACCCGAACACGATCGGTGCTGCGACGTCCACGTCCCAGAAGCCGATCTTCCAGCTGTCATCGAGACGCCGTGGAATGTAGGAATCTGCCTGCATGGTGGTCTCCGCGATGTCGCTGCAGTGCGGTTCAGACCACCGCGCCCATAATGGCGCCCGCAATGACGAGTCCTACGGCCGCAAAGATCGCCAACCCGATGTAGAACAAGACCGGGCCGAAATTGCGGAGCGCCGACAAGGAAATGAGGGCGACCACGAAGCCGACGAATCCGACGAGGGCCTTGATACCCGGGCCCAAGGCGGAGATCTGGGTCAACGCGGAGACCATCGGGCCGGTAATGCCGGTGAAGGCCACGAGGTCGAGCGCGTGTGTCGGGAAGGCAAGTGCCAGGCCAACGAACGCGATGACCAGGAGGCCGAAACCCCCAGCGACCTTGCGAACGGGCGAACGCAGCGATGCTGCGGTGGGGGTGGAGAGAGTGGCAGTGCTCATGGGAAGGCTCCAAGCGAAAAAGACGGGTGAGCGATCCGGTAGGAGCGGGTGATGGCGGGTGGCGGCTCAACGACCCGGTCGGGCCGCGGCGCAGGTGTGGTGGAGGGCCGCTGCCCTCGGCAGGTGGGTGCTGCGTGGAATCAGGGCGGAGCGTCCGGCTCCACGAAGAGGAGGATGTCGACCCGGCGATTTCGCGCGCGACCCGCGGCGCTGTCGTTGGGCTCGACGTAGCAGCAGGCGCCTCGTGCCTCGACCGATAGCACCGGAGCGATGTCGGGCACCAGGGCGATGAGCTCTCTTTGGACCGCTCCGGCGCGTTGCTTTGCGAGCTGTTCGTTGGCTGCAGCGACTCCGGCGCTGTCCGTGTACCCGCTTAGGCGCACTTCGGTCGCCCGGTGCAACTGCGGAACGATGGCGCGCACCGCTTCACGGGCTGCAGCGTCCAAGACGGCGCTCGCAAACGCAAACTGCACCGAAAGCCGATGACTCGAGATCTGTCGTGGCGGCGCCGCGTCACGCGCTTCTTGCGGCACAGCCTCCTGGAGCACGGTGACGCCGGTTGCTGGCAGCCGCGGGCCCGTCGACTCCGTGAAGGGGGCCGCTGCCGGCGCTGGCAGAGGGGCCAGTGTCTTCGGCGTACGACGGGGGCAGTCCTCGGAAGTGCACCAGGCGAAGGTGGCAAGGCGGCCGTGCCCCAACTGGGCCACCCGCAGCGCCGACGCCTGTGGCGGCGGCACTGGCGGTGGCTCCGGCGGCTCTGCTGCACAAGCCGCCAGGGCCATGCTCACGGCAACGGCTCCGGTCCGCCACGCAGCTCTGCTCGGTACACCGCTCATGGCCGCACCTTCACGTGCAGACGAGGTGCCATCGGCGTGGCGCGCTGCTGGACAGAGCTCGCCGCGTCGCCTGGTGCCCCATTCGAGCGAGGCAGGTGCCGGTAGACCTTCCATGCGTAGGCGGTACGGGCCCGAACGCAGTCTTCACCCTTGAGCTGACTGCAGGAGGCGTTGTACGCGGCCACGGCGTTCCAAGTCACACCTTGGCGGGCGAAGTTGTCGGCCAGCAGCCAGGCGCCCACTTGCAGGTTCACGCAAGGGTCGTAGAGGTCGGCTTCCTGAATCCCGAAGTTGGCCAGTCGCGGAAGGTGGCGGCTGTTGATCTGCATGAGCCCGATGTCGCGGCTTTGGGTTCGACGCTCATGGCTGCGATTCACGGCGCGCGGGTTCAATCCCGACTCGGTGCGTGCGACTGCGTAGAGCAGTTCAGGCGCTACGCCGTAGCGCTTGGCGGCGGTCTCCCAGCACGGCGCCGCCGCGGACGGCAGCGACCAGGCCAGCATCCACACGAAGAGGAGCGCCACTCGCATCGAAGACCCCACAGGTATTCCAGACCAACCCACCACATGGCGGGAACGGGGTGAGGACCGGCGAGCCGGGCAGAATCTTGGACGGGTGGGTCGGGCGTGGCCCGGCGGGGTCGAAGCGGGTGGCGGCGAAGCGCCGCGAGATCAGCGCATGGGCTAGCGTGGCGGCGCTGCCGTGACGCGCGACCCCATGTGGCGCTCGACCATGTTTCGGCGTGCTTGCAAGAGGACCGCTGCGCCGGAGACGTCCTCCTGCTGACAGAGCGCCACGCAGGCGGTGGTCAACTGGTCGAGGCCAAACTTCGGGTTGGGGTGCTTGTTGGCCGCCGAGCACTGCAGGTCGTGCAGGAGCTCGTACTGAGGCCGCCACAGCGACTCTCGACGACGCGGCGTGTTCGGAGAGCGCATCACCAAGGACGTCCCCAGGAAGGCGAAGATGCGCTCGGCGGCGTCGTCACGGTCGAACACGATGGCTATGCAGGCGCTGAGCAGGTCCGGAATTCGAAAGGTTGGTGCGATGTTCTCGCTGCTGCGCAGTAGACCGTACAGCCAAGAATGCTCCTCCATCCAGAGCCGGGTCTCGACCACGTCGCCGGCTTCGGCGGATCCGAGGCTCGCATGCCCTGACTGGTTCGGGTTCGTCATGGCGATCAACATGGCGGTGGTCCTTCAATCACTGGGTGAGATGAACACGCTCATGAGCGCATGGACGAAGAGTAGATTTCGGGCCGCGAGGTGTCGCGCGGCAATGCCTCCTCATTGGGGAGGATTTCGGCACCAGCCATTGCATGAAGAACAAGGCGGGCCGACCGGCCAGAGAGCGGCATGCGCTTGCCAGAAGACTTAGATCGCAAGTGGCGGCGAGAAGGGGCGCACCGAATCGGACCGAGCCATGGCTCAAGAAGCTTCCATGGACATGCTCTGCTCTTAGAACCACCCCGCGTGGCCGGGTAGCAGCCTTCTGCGTTGGCGCCTCGGCGGAGGCCTTCCCGCTGGTGCTATGACCAAGAAGGCTCGAACACCGGGAGCCCCTCGATGACGGGGGCCTCTGTGTCGAATAGCAACCACACGACTCCAGCTTGCTCCGCGATCCGCGTGATCACGTCGAGATCCTGCTCGACAGGAATGCGCTGACGGGGTACCCCAACGAAGACCATGCCGCCGAAACTGGTGGGGTAGGCGTTCACGGACAGAGCGTTCTGGGCTAGGAGCTCGCGCGTCGCCGGGCGCAGGTGCCGCAAGGACACGGACGCCAGTGGCTCGACCATCTGGCGAAGGCTTGCGGCGGGGGCATGGTTCATGACGGGCGCTACCGAGAGCAGGTGGGCCGAGCGTTCCAACAGAAAGGCCGATGCTCGGGCGATGTGGAAGATCGTCCGTGGTGTAATTGGCATCATAAACCCACCATGCGGGGATGCCAATCTCCTCGCCACGGCACGCCAGCCACCCGGTGGTCATCGCCCTGGGCAGTGCCATTCGCCGGTGCCGGCGGGAGCGGGGCATTTCCCAGGAGGAGCTTGCGCACCGCAGCGAGATCGACCGGTCCTACATGAGCAGCATCGAGCGTGGCGGCCAGAATCCCGGCATCGTCTCCGTCGCACGTATTGCGCAGGCGATGGAGATGACGCTCACCGAGCTCATGGCCGAAGCCGAGCTGTAGCCGTCGCGGATGTCGTCAGCCGCGACGATGGAAGTTGGCGATTGCCCGGTCCAGCAGGATTGCAACTGCAATGGGAAAGGCCGCCAAGGCTGCCGGATGTAGTTGCACCGGGAGCACGAACGTCACCACGCAGGTGCAGGCAGCGATGATCAGTAGCGCACTGCAGACTGCGAACATCTCGGGATCGTGCTGTCGAAATTCCGTGGATCGGACAACACGCTCCAACGCGCCGTCAATGCACGCCACGAGCACCAGAGGCAGCAACCAGGGCAGCCACTCGAGAAGGTTGGCGAGGCGGTAGCTCGCTAGCATCAGCAACGCATCCACGGAGCGGAAGTATGGGTTGTTGAAGAGGCGCTGGTTCACCGAGCTCATCTCGGCGGCGACAGCGCCGTCGATCCCGGGTGTTCGAGGCATGTCTCTCGCCGCGGGGATGGGGCTTACGTCCGCTGCCCCGGACTGCATGCTGATGGCGCGATCGAGCATTCGGTGCGCCGACTCTGGACCCCAAAACTCGATTGCAGCAGCGTGCTCACTGCGCAACTGACTCAGGAAACGCTCCGGCGGATGCGCGGAAGGAACGTAGAGCACCAGTACGAGCAGCACCACGAGGGAGACGATCGCCACTGCTCGAATCATTGGCGAGCCTCATGGCGCGTGCTCCGCGCATCGGGGTTGATGATTGGAAAGCGACCCTTGATGATGCGGCCGCCGGAGACCGAGGCGAAATATTGGAGGTTTGGCAATTTTCCCAATACGTCGGCCGGAACGACCTCTTCGAAGCTTTCGGTGAGTTGCGTTGAGTAGCTCGACGAGAAGTCGATCAGATGGGCATCCGCGCCTTGGCTCAGGCCTACACGCATCGTGTGGATGGCGGTCTTGCCGAACGTTTCACAAATGAAATCCTGCGTGGGCCGATCCTTCGTCCGAAGCGCGATGAGATTGTTCAAATTTCCTAACGCCATGCGGGCAGCGTCTTCGCTGCCCAGCCGCCGCGCAAGGTCGGCGAGGGTCTGCATGGAGCAACAGGTGAAGAGCCCGCCTTCCGCTCCCTTGTTCAGGATTTCGATCAACGGCTGATTGATGACGTTTGAGATCTCATCAACGAACAGTGAGATGCGGTGGTACGTGCCGAGGTTGTATCTCATGCCGGCGCGAGCGGCCAGATCGGCCAACGCCAGGGCACCGATGGCGGATGCAACCGATGGATCGGGCAGCGAGTCCAGGCACATATAGAGGACGTGCCGGCCCCTCTCGATCTTCTCGAAGTTCATGATGGGACGCAGGTCGTCCGCATCGAATGGGTCGGGAGACAGGCTGCGGCCGAGGTCACCCGATGTCAGCATCGAGAGGATCGGCAGCAGGTTTGCGGTGATCTTTTGGTAGTGCTCCCTGTTGTGCCTGAAGACGCGAACCTGGGCGTCGAGGACCTTGTTGCGCTGGTTCTGCGCGACGTGGTGCTCGTAGAAGCTCACGAACGCCATCAGGTCGGCGCTGGCGGCCTCCGACGGACGGCGCATGTTTCCTCGATGGGCTTCGTGCATCAGCCGGCGCATGTCGGGCTGCTCCCGCCACGCAGCGCCCATCAGGGTTTCGTAGAAGCGCCGCAGGGAAGCCTCAAGCACCGGCTCGATGCCGCCCTCGATGTACTTGGTGAGCTTGACCAGGTTCGGCCGCTCCTCGAGCTCT
>WBZO01002052.1_pt1 | contig 27965 bp, 25 predicted proteins | sample 5204261 | NCBI WGS metagenome assembly WBZO01 (sample SAMN12412400, study PRJNA552823) | activated sludge metagenome | isolation source: activated sludge from anammox sidestream of wastewater treatment plant... | place: USA: North Carolina | collected 2017-09
CGGTGCGCTCGGACGACGAGGCGCGTCGTGCGGCGGCCGCTCCCCTGCTCGCGACGGTCGCGCCGTCGATGGCGCTCGATCCCCTCTCGGAGCAGCTCGGCAAGGGCAAGCCGGAGACGCGCCGCGCGGTGCGTGGAGCGTTCGCGCGCGCATCGGCGTCCTCGCCGCGCGACAAGCTCCTCGCGCTCGTCATGAAGAAGGACCTCGAGCCCGTCGCGCGTCTCGATCTCCTGCGCGCGATGGGCGCGAAGCTCCCCGAGCTCCGCCCCGAGTCCGACGCCGCGATCGCCGACGTCCTGCGCGGTAGCCCCGACATGGCGACGCGCTACCTCGTCGCCGCGCCGCTCGCGCAGCTCGCACGCTCTCCCGACGCCAAGGCGGGCGAGCTCACGCGCCTCGCCGAGCTCGCGCGTCGCGATCCCGAGTGGCCCGTGCGCGCGCGGGCCGTCGAGCTGTCGGCCGGGATCACGCCGCTCGTGCCCACGGTGATCGAGGCCGCGTCCGATCCCGCGCCGCGCGTGCGCGAGGCGGCGCTCCGCGCGATCGGCTCGGCGCGCCTCGCCTCCGGCGTCCCGCAGGCCTCGCGCGTGCTCGGCGAGGATCCGTGGACGTTCGTGCGCGTCGCCGCCGCCGATGCGCTGGGCGCGCTACCGCAGGACGGCAGCGCGCAGTCGGCGCTCGCCGGTGCGCTCGGCGACGGCAGCCCGAAGGTGCGCGTCGCGGCGATCGTCGCCCTCGCCAAGCAGCGCGCGACGGGTCAGGCCTCGCGCATCCGCGAGCGGCTCGACGACACGAAGGAGGACGTCGAGGTCCGCGCCGCCGCCGCCCGCGCGCTCGGCGCGATGTGCGTGCAGAGTGCAGCCGATCGGCTGACGAAGCTCGCGCTGCTCTCGCGCTCGCCGGTCGACGCGGCCGACGAGCAGATCGGCATGGCCGCGATCGACGCGCTCTCGATGCTGCACCCGCGCGATCTCGACAAGCGCCTCGCGCCGCTCCGCGGGAAGGAGGCGCGCCCGCCCCTCCGCCGCGCCGTGGAGCGCGCGATCGCCGAGCCCGGCGTCTGCCGCTGACCGAGAGGCGCCGTAGAGCTACGCTCTCTTCGGGGGTCTCATGTTCACGAGGGCCGCGCCGAGTTTGGCGCTCCGAACCTTCATCGCTGGTTCATTGAGTTCGCTCGTGGCGTGCGTCGCGAGCCTCTCGCCGGCCCCCGGCACGGCCCCTTCGGAGGAGTGCGAGGGGGATTTCCAGACTCCCCGTCGCGAGCAATTCCCCTCGAGCCTGCCGTGCGGCGCGCCAGAAGTCGACGACGAGCAAGTCTCTCGCAGGACCGTCTCGGCGCCGCTGTCCAAGAAAGTGCAGGGCATTCCTGCCGGGGTCTATGACGTCGTGGACTGGACCGAGCTCACCCCCGTGATCGGTGGTCCCGAGCGGCTCGTCATCTTCGAAGACCGCACCTTCATCCGTCGCAACGTCTTCGGTCCCAACACGTCCTCCAGGTGGGACAAGTCTGGAGGAGGTTCCTCGGGAGTGGACTACGTCGAGTTCTCGTCGGGCACCGCGGTGGTCACGGACAACACGCTGACGTTCAAGAAGGACTGCACGGTCGTTCGCGGCGGCGGGCAGCTCGGGGAATGGCAGCCTGAGCTCGAAGAGACGTGGGCGTATCGCGTCGGATTCGACTGCTCGACCGAGTTCGTTCTCTGGAGAGACGAGATAGGCGCATCCACCCCCAACGGCGTCACGTACGTTCGACGCTGAGGCATCACTGTCATGTCTCGCAGGAGCGCACGGTTCATCTTTCGGGCCCTCGCCGTGGGAGGAACCACTGGGCTCGCTGCGTGCGCCATGCGCCTCTCGCCGACTCCGGAGTCGAGCCCATCTGACGGCGAAACGTGCCAGCGAGAGTTCATCAGGCCGAGCCGCGAGCACTTCGCCTCCAACTCACCCTGCGGCGCCCCAGAACCCAACCAGCAAACGACTCTGGGGCCGGTCTCGCTCCCTTCGTCCGGTAGCAGCGGAGGCATCCCTGCAGGCGTATACGACGCCGTGAGCTGGTCGGAGATCGGCACCATCGTCGGGGGACCGGAACGGCTCATCATCTTCCAAGACAGGACGTTCATTCGCTCGAATGTCTTTGCGCCTGGACCGTCGAAATCGAAGTTCCCCTCGCCAGGCTACCTCGAGCTCTCGTCGGGGACCGTCGTCGTCACGGACAACACGCTGACGTTCAAGAAGGACTGCACGGTCGTCCGCGGGGGCGGGCAGCCCGGGGAATGGCCCGGCGAGCTCGAAGAGACGTGGGCGTGTCGCGTCGGATTCGACTGCTCGACCGAGTTCGTTCTCTGGAGAGACGAGATAGGCGCATCCACCCCCAACGGCGTCACGTACGTTCGACGCTGACGCCGAACGTGGCCTCCGCTGTCGTACCGTTCCGCTCGGACTGGGCCATGGCCTGGAACGTCCACTCGTGGTCGCCGCGCATGGCCGGTGCGTTGCATCGGAGGTCCTCCGATGCGTCGCCTCACGGCTCCGCTCTTCTGCCTGCTCGTGGGCTGCACCTCGACGGCAGGCCCGCCGAGCGATCGCGTCGCCACGGTGACCGAGCCGTTCGACAGCGCCGAGGCCACGCTGCTCGACTTCGAGCTCGACGGCCGGCTCGTCGCCGACACGAGCGAGGCCGGCGCGCTCCGGAGCCTGATCCTCGCGCAGCTGATGTACGCGGTCGGGCAGCTCAACGGCGATCGCTCGGTCGGCCGCTACGAGCGGCTCCAGCTCTCCACGATCTCCGCGACGCCGTCGACCGGCGCATCCGGGCGTTACGACGTGCGCTACCACGCGAAGCTGCCGGTCGCCTGGGGCGCGCCCTCGCGACCTTCGACGTACACGCTCGTGCTTCCGGCCGCCGCCGGCCCGGCCGATCAGACGCGCTTCACGGCGAAGTACGGCGCGAGCTGCGTCGATCCCGAAGCAGGGGACCTCACCGGTGGCGGTCGGCCCCAGGTGGGGCGCATGTTCCTCTACTACCGCCCCGGTCGAGCCGGCTGCGAGCTTGCGCCCGAGGACGTGGCGATGATGACCGCGACGGTGACGCCCTCGAGCGAGAACACGACCGGCAAGTACCCCGAGTACCGCCGCATCTGGGAGGACGGCACGCTCGACCTCGTCACCGTCTTCGGCATCGAGTCCGAGGACGAGCCGAACGACGAGGGCGCGAGCGCGTTCGAGGGCTTCCTCGCGAGCGCGGGCTCGTACCTCGCGTCGATCCAACCCGACGACTCCATGCGAGCGACGGCGCGCGCGACCGTCGACGGACGGCGACGCGCGCACCTCGAGGCGAGGCTCAGGGACGACCGTGCGGTGCACGTCGACGCGATCCTGATCGGGCCGCGCGTCGACGCCGAGGGCGCCGCGTTCGACGCCTGGTACGACGCCGCGTCCGCGAGCGCCGACGTCCTCGTCTACAGCGGGCACGCGGCGCTCGGCGCGAACGTGCGCGCGCTCATGACGAAGGGGACGTACCGCGCAGGCAAGTACCTCGTGTGGATGGTCAACGGTTGCGACACCCTCGCCTACGTCGATCGCACGCTCGCCGACCGACGCGCGGCGCTGAACCCCGACGATCCGTCGGGCACGAAGTACATGGACACGGTGACCAACGTGCTCGGCGCGTGGTTCCTCACGGGCGATAGGACCGCGATGCGCTTCCTCGACGACGTCGTCGCGGCGGCAGGACCGAACGCAGCGCCGAAGACCTATCGAGAGATCTTCTCGGGCATCGATCGCGATCAGGTCGTCGTCGTCACCGGCGAGGAGGACAACGAGCCCCCGCCCGCCAGTGCGTCCCCGGCAGCTCCGGCTCCTGCGCCGAGCCCCCCGTCGAGCGCGAAGGACGAGGAGGTGGCGCCGCCCGCGACGGGTGACGAGACCGGCGCGCACGACCGCTCGGGTTGCAGCATCGGTGATGCCCGCCGTGCGCGCACGACCTCGATCCTGCCCGTCATCACGCTCGCGATCTTCGTCGGCGCTCGCGCACGCCGAGCGCTCAGGCGCGCGGGATGACCTCGCCGCCCACTCACCAGATCCGCGCAACGGCGTAGCGATCGAGCGTGGCATCCGCGCTGAGGAGCGTGAGCGCCTCCACCGATGCCTGCGCAACCAGAAGACGATCGAGCGGGTCGCGGTGATGCCATGGCAGATGGGCGACCGCGAGCGCGTGCTCCGTTCGTACGTCGAGCATCGCGATGCCGTTGTCGATCGCCCCTTCCTGGATGAGCGCATCGGTCGAGACCGACAGCGCGAGCTTCCCGAGCGAGAGCTTGATCGCGATCTCCCAGACGCTCGCGACGCTGAGGAGCTTGTCGTGCGCCGGATCCTCGATACGTCGTCGCACCCGCGCGGAGAGGCGACGGTCACCCGAGACGAACCAGAGGAACGCGTGGGTATCGAGCAGCAAACGCACGCGGACCGATCACCGGTAGTCTGCGAAGTCCTCGAGCGGCTCGTCGAAGTCGGGCGCGATCTTCACCTTCCCGGCGAGCTTCCCGAACTGCGGGCGCACCTTCGCCGCTTCGAGCACCTCGAGGCGGACCAACGGGACGTCTCGGCGCGCGATGACCACGTCCTCACCGCGTAGCGCGGCATCGATCAGCTCGGACAGATGAGCCTTCGCCTCGGCGATGTTGACGCGCTTCACACCGGAGGTCGTAGCTGACCATCTTCGATGGTCAACTCGGGTCCAGGCTCAGGCGCGCGGGATGACCGTCTCGCCCTGCGTCTCTGCCGGCTGCTCGCCCTGGACGAAGAGCGGGCCGTCCTTGAGCGGGTCGTAACTATCGTCCTGGTAGCTCGAGATCTCGGCGTCCATCTTGATCTCGACCATCTCGGGCTTGTTCCAGCTCATGGCTTCCTCATTCTTGCTCATCGTGCGGGTCGTGCAAGACCCGTTTCACTGCGGAAGGGGCGCGCCCTCGCGGATCCAGCTCTCGACCTCGCTCAGGTGCTCCGGGCTCACGCCGCCCGCGGGCATCTGCGGATAGCCTTGGCCCTTGAGGCGCAGGACCAGCTCGCTGTTCAGGTTGCCCGGGACGACGTACGGCGCGCGGCCGCCCGAGCGCGCGGCGGTGAGGCGCTTGGCGTTGCCGATGGCGTCGCATTTGTCGAGGCGGAGGCCGCCCGCGTAGCCGGGGCCGACGCCGTGGCAGCTCACGCACTGCGTGTCGATCACGTCGCGCTCGACGCGCGAGAACGAGTCGGTGCGCGACGCGAGCGCGGCGCACCGCGCCTGCTCCTGCGGATCGACGGTCTGCTGCGGCGGAGGCTCCGGGCGCATCGGAGCGCCGCTGCCCTGCGAGGGATCGAAGAAGACGCGGAGCACGTCGCCGTTCTTGTCCTCGGTGACGTAGATCGATCCGTCCTTGGCGACCTGCACGTCGACGGGCGAGCCCAGCGGGTCGCTCGTCGCCGCGTTCTTCTCCCAGCCGCGGATGATGTCGAGGGGCTCGCCGCCGCCGGGGACGCCGTTCTCGTCCACCGGAACCATCACGAGGCGGTGACCGAGCGCGCGGTAGCCGTGGTAGGCGACGATCAGGTTGTTCCGGTACTGCGCCGGGAACATCGTGCCCGTGTAGTAGGCCATGCCGAGCGGCGATGCGTGGCCCGGCAGCAGCAGCGCGGGGTTGGTGTAGCGCGAGCAGTCGACGCGGCCGCGGTACTCCGGCGTCGGCGCGCCGTTGTCGTAGCAGTACGGCCAGCCGTAGTGGCTGCCCTCGACGATGACGTTGAGCTCCTCGTGCGGGAGGTTGACCTCCTGGGCGGTGAGCGACGCCTCGTACTTGTTGATGCTGTCGCGCGAGTTCTCCGCCTGGACGAGCGCGCCCGACGTCGGGTGGACCGCGAGCGCCATCGAGTTGCGCAGGCCGCGCGCCATGATGGTGAAGCCCTGCGCCTTGCCGTCGGGTCCGATCTTGTACTTGCGGATCACGCCGCGCCCGTCGGCGTTGCCCTCGGCCTCCGCGCAGGGGAGCGGGAATCCGTTCGGCGGAGGCGTCTGCGCGTTGACCTCGCAGTTGTCCGAGGCGGACCCGACGTTCACGTAGAGGATCGACGGGTCGCGCTTGTCGAACACGAACTTCGACAGCGGGTGACGCCCGGTGCCCGGGGCGTCGTTCACCACGAGCTTGAACCGCGGCTGCTTGTAGTCGGGCGACGCGCGGAACGGTCCGCTCGTCGGCACCGCATCCACCGTCTGCTCGTACGGGTCGAACTTGAAGATGCCGTTCGGCGTGCCGATGTACGGCAGGCCGTCGGGTCCGACGGCGACGCCGCTCGGCTTGTCGATCAGCTTCGCGATGCGCGTCTTCGAGAACGTCTTGTCCGGCATGCGACGGAGGAGCCACACCGCGCCCTTGTCCTTCGCCCAGCCGCCCATCTCCGCGAGGACGAAGTCGCCGCTCGGCAGCTGCGCGATGCCGCGCGCGTAGACGAACCCGGTCGCGACGACGCCGACGCAGACGCCCGGCGGCGTCTTCAGGTTCTTGAGGCGAGGGAGGCCGTCGCACTTGCCCTCGGTGGTGTACGCGTCCTCGCCGGTCGCCCCTTCGGAGGCGGCCGCATCCTCTTCCTCGGTCTCGGTCGAGCACGCAGGCGTGGCGAGGGCGGCGAGGAAGGTCCCTCCGATCAAGGCCAGGGCGAAGAGAGAAGAGCGCACGATGACCGGTGTACTGCAACTGGCTTGCCACATACACCTACATCTGCATCTGTTTGAAATCATTGATGACACTGCGGTCGACGGGCACTGCTTGCGCAGGAAGCTTCCCATCCCGCGGGATCCCGACGGATCCAGATCGTCCTAGGATGCGGGCTACCGATGCGCGCCACGATCCTCGGCTCCGGAGCAGGCGGCGGCTTCCCCCAGTGGAACTGCGGGTGCCCGAACTGCGTCGCCGTCCGCGAGGGACGCGAGGGCTACCTGCCGCGCACGCAGGACTCGGTCGCGATCACCGAGGACGGCGATCGCTTCGTCGTGATCAACGCGTCGCCCGACGTGCTCGTGCAGATCCAGAGGACGCGCGCGCTGTGGCCGAGGAGCGCGCGGCACTCGCCGATCGCCGCGATCGTCCTGACCAACGGCGACATGGATCACGTGCTCGGGCTCTTCTCGCTGCGCGAGTCGCAACCCTTCGCGCTCTACGCGACCGAGTCGGTGTGGCGCGGGCTCGAGGAGAGCATCTTCATCCGCACGCTGCGCCGCTTCGAGGGGCAGCTCGAAAAGCGCGTGCTCCGTCTCGACGAGGACGTCGCGCTCGCGGACGCGAAGGGCGAACCGCTCGGCCTGCGCCTCCGCGCGCTGGCCGCGCCTGGCAAGCTGCCGGTGCATCTCGTCGGCCATGCCGCCGGGGGCAAGGACGACAACGTGGCGCTCGCGATCGCGCCTTCGAAGGGCGGATCGTCGCTCTGCTACGCGGCGGCATGCGCGTCGGCGGACGTCGATCTGGGCGAGCACGGCGCGGTCTTGTTCGACGGCACGTTCTACCGCGAGGACGAGCTCGTGCGGCTCGGCCTCTCGAAGGCCGTCGCGAAGGACATGGCGCATGTGCCCATCTCGGGCCAAACCGGCAGCGTCGCGCGCCTCTCTTCGCTGAAGGGCCGCAAGATCTACACGCACATCAACAACACGAACCCGATCCTCGCGCCGACCTCGGACGAGCGCCGCACGGTGGAGAGCGCCGGCTGGGAGATCGGGTTCGACGGCATGGAGATCGACCTATGACCGCCCCGCTGGACCGCGACGCGTTCGTCGCCCGCCTCAAGGAAGAAGGCGAGAAGCGCTACCACGATCGCCATCCCTTCCACATCCGGATGCATGCGGGCGAGCTGTCGCGCGAGCAGATCCAGGGATGGGTGCTGAACCGCTTCTACTACCAGACGCGGATCCCCATCAAAGACGCCATCCTCCTCTCGAAGAGCGACGACCCGGCCTTCCGCCGCTCGTGGATCCGGCGCATCCACGACCACGACGGGATGCAGGAGGGCGAAGGCGGCCTCGCCCAGTGGCTCCGCCTCGCGAAGGGCGTCGGCCTCGACGTCGAGGAGGTGAAGAGCCTCCGCCGCGTCCTCCCCGCCGTGCGCTTCGCGTGCGACGCGTACGTGCAGCTCGTGCGCGAGCGACCGCTGCTCGACGCCGTCGCCTCGTCGCTCACCGAGTTCTTCTCGCCCGACATCATGGCCCGCCGGATCGTCGCGTGGGAGACGCACTACCCCTGGGTCGACGCCGAGACGCTCGAGTACTTCCGCGGCCGCGTCACGCGCGCGAAGGCGGACTCGCGCGAGGCGATCGACTTCGTCCTCGCCCACGCGCACACGCGCGAGGAGCAGGAGCGCTGCGTCGACGCCCTCATCACGAAGACGCAGATCCTCTGGGCGCTCCTCGACGCGGTCGAGCTCGCGTACCGGTAGCCGACATGCCCGTCGCGCTCGCCAAGAAGGCGCGCCTGCGCTTCGATCGTCACGAGGGCCGCTGGATGATCATGTACCCCGAGCGCGGGCTCGCCCTGAACGAGAGCGGCGCGGCGATCGCGCAGAAGCTCGACGGCACGCGCACGCGCGAAGAGATCGTGGACGAACTCGTCGCCGAGCACGGTGCAGAGCCTGCGGACGTCCACGCGTTCATCGACGAGCTCGCGAGAAAGGGCCTCGTCGAGGAATGACGCCGCGGCCGTACACGCTGATCGCGGAGGTCACGCACCGCTGTCCGCTCGCGTGCCCGTACTGCTCGAACCCACGCGAGCTCGTGAAGGACGAGCTGACGACCGACGAGTGGTGCCGCGTGCTCGAGGAGGCCGAGGCGATCGGCGTGATGCAGGTCCACTTCACCGGCGGCGAGCCGCTCGCACGCAAGGACCTCGAGCCGATGGTCGCGAAGGCGCGCGCTCTCGGCCTCTACACGAACCTCGTGACCAGCGGCATCCCCCTGGCGCGGACGCGGCTCGAGGCGCTCGCGAAGGCGGGCATCGATCACGTGCAGGTGAGCGTGCAGTCGTCCGACGCGAGGCGCGCCGACGACATCGCGGGCTACCCCGGTCACGCGCAGAAGCTCGAGGTGATGCGCTGGGTGAAGGAGCTCGGCCTGCCGCTCACGATGAACGTCGTGCTCCACGCGGCGAACCTCGACGAGATCGACGCGCTCGTGGCGCTGGCCGAGGAGATGAAGGCCGATCGCCTCGAGCTCGCGAACACGCAGTACGTCGCCTGGGCGCTCGACAATCGCGACCTGCTCCTCCCGACGCGCGCGGTGCTCGACGAGGCCGCCTCGAGGGCGGCGCGCCACAAGGAGCGCCTCGCGGGCAGGATGGACGTCCTGTTCGTGAAGCCCGACTACTTCGGCAGCACGCCGAAGGCCTGCATGGACGGCTGGGCGCGGCGCTTCGTGCACATGTTCCCCGACGGGCGCGTCCTGCCGTGCCACGCTGCGACGACGATCACGTCGCTGCGCTTCGACAGCGTGCGCGATCGTCCGCTCGCGGACATCTGGCAGAACAGCGAGGCGCTCCTCGCGTACCGCGGCGACGCGTGGATGAAGGAGCCGTGCCGCTCGTGCGATCGGCGCGCGATCGACTTCGGCGGCTGCCGCTGCCAGGCGTTCGCGCTGACCGGCGACGCCTCGGCGACGGATCCCGCGTGCTCGCTCTCTCCGCACCGCGGCATCATCGACGAGGCGCACGCGCGCGTCGCGGCGCCGTCCGGCGAGCCGCGCCGCTATCTCCATCGCGGACGATGATCGCCTGGCGCGCCCTCTTCGTCGCTTGCGCCGGCGCGTTCGTGGCCGCGCTCAGCACGAGCCTCGTCGCCGTCTCGGTGCCGGTCATGGCGCACGACCTCGGCGTCACGCCCGCCGAGGCGAGCTGGGTGCTCACCATCTACCTCCTCACCACGAGCTGCCTCCTGGCCTTCGCCGGCCGCGCGGCCGACGTGCTCGGACGCAAGCGCATCTACCTCACGGGCTTCGTCTTCTTCGTCTCCGCGTCGATGATGTGCGCCGGCGCGCCCACGATGAAGGCGCTCGTCGGCGCCCGCGCGATGCAGGGCTTCGGCGCATCGATGCTCATGGCCGTCGGCCCGGCGATCGTCACGCGCGCCGTGCCGCCCGAGAGGCGCGCGCGCGGGCTCGGCATCCAGCTCGCCGCGACCTACGTCGGCCTCACGATCGGCCCCAGCGCCGGCGGCGCGCTCGCCGCGTCGATCGGATGGCACGCGCTGTTCGTCCTCGTCGCGATCGTCGGCGCGGCCGCAGGCGTGATCGCGCTCGTCGTGCTCGATCCCGACGTCCCGCGCGCGCCGGGCGATGCGAGGCCGACGCTCGACGTCTCGGGCGCGATCCTGTTCGCGCTCGGGCTCGGCAGCCTGCTCGTCGCGCTCCATCGCGCAGGCAAGGACGGCTGGACGGGCCGCCTCCCGCTCGCGCTCGCGGCGATGTCCGCAGTCGCGCTCTATGCGTTCGTCCGTCACGGGCGCATCCACCCGGCGCCGCTCCTGCCATCGTCGCTCCTCGCGAAGCCGCCGTTCGCCTTCGGCATCCTGGGCGCGACGCTCCTCTACCTCGTCACCTTCATGCTCGCCTTCTCGCTGCCCTTCCACCTGCAGCACGACGTCGGCCTCACGCCCCGGCAGGCCGGCGCGCTCATGACCGCGCAGCCCGCGGCCATGGCGGTCGTCGCTCCGGCGAGCGGCTGGATCGCCGATCGCCTCGGTGCGAAGCTGCCCGGGACCGCAGGCATGGTGGCCATCGCGGTGGGGCTCTTCCTCGTCGCGAGCTCGCCCACGTCGATCGCGGCGCTCGCGATCGTCGGCGTCGGAGCCGGTCTCTACGTCGCGCCGAACAATTCGGTCATCATGGGCGCGGCGCCCAAGGACCGGCAGGCGACCGCCGCGGCGATGGCCGCGACCGCACGCAACCTCGGCATGACCTGCGGCGTCGCGATCGCCGCCTCGCTCGATCGCTCGCTCGGCTTCGGCCGCACGGTCCAGACCGCAGCCGTCCTCGCGGTCGCCGGCGCGATCCTCGCGGCCGTACGCTGACATCCGCCGCGGGCGGGGGGAGGACCGCCCTCGCGCGCGTGAGCATGCCATGAGCATGCTCACCCCGCGACGGTCGTACCGCCTGGCGCGGCGTTTCGCGACACGTGCTAGCGTTCGCGCGATGAGCGCGTTCCCCCGCATCTCGCCCGCCGAGGCCCACGCGAAGATGAACGACGAAGGCTTCACCTACGTCGACGTCCGCACGGAAGACGAGTTCGCGGCGGGCCGGCCGAAGGGCGCAGTGAACGTGCCGCTCGGCGACGGCTTCGTCGCGGCGATGGAAGCCCGCTTCGCGAAGGACGCGAAGATCGTCGTCGGGTGCCGCGCCGGACGGCGCAGCGCGACGGCCGCGCAGCAGCTCGTGGCCGCCGGCTTCACGAACGTCGTCGATCAGCGCGCCGGCTGGGACGGAGCGCGCGGCGCGTTCGGCGAGGTCACCGAGCCGGGGTGGTCGCGGCAGGGGCTGCCGACGGAGTAGGCGGAGCAGGCGCCGGCCCCTCCTCCTGCTGCGACTCGCGCCAGGCGAGGAAGGCGACGAGCGCGACCATGAGGGAGATGCCGACGACGATGCCGGCGAGGAGCGCGGTCTTCGCGTTCATGCCGCCGCTCGGCAGATCCTCGAGCTCCTCGAGCGCCTCGGGGTCGGCCTTCTTCAGCTGGTACTGGACGCGGTCCTCCTCGAGGGTCGCGACCTTCACCGCGCCGAGGCCGCAGACCTTGATCAGCTGATCGGCGAGCTCGTCGACGGACTGGAACCGCTTTGCCGGCTCTCGATGGCAGGCGCGGAGGAACCACGCGTCGACGCCCTCGGGCAGGTTCGCGTTGTACTTGCTGGGGAGCGGCAGCGGCTCGACGCAGACCTTGAGCACGATGTCGCCCAGCACCTCGCCCTCGAACGGGATGCGCGCGGTGAACGCGGCGTAGGCGCACGCGCCGAGCGACCAGATGTCGGTCAGCGCGTTCGGGGTGCCGCCCACCGTCAGCTGCTCGGGGCTCATGAAGTTGGGCGTGCCGATGACCGAGCCCTCCTGCGTCGGTCCCTTGAGCCCCTTCGCGCCCTCGCGATCGACGTCGAGCATCTTCGCGATGCCGAAGTCGACGAGCTTCACGAGGTACGGCAGCCCGTCGGTGGCGTCGCCGTCGACGTTGGTGGCGAGGAAGATGTTGTCCGGCTTGAGGTCGCGATGGACGATGTTCGCCGCGTGCGCCTTCGACAGCGCCTTGGCGGCCTGGGCGATGACCCTTGCCGCCTCCTCCGCGGGGAACGGGCCGCGGCGGATGAGCGCCTCGGAGAGCGACTCGCCCTCGAGGTACTCCATCACGATGTACGGCAGACCGAAGTCGGTGACGCCGTAGTCGTAGACCTTCACTGCGTGCTTCGAGTCGACGCTCGCCGCGGCGCGCGCCTCGATCTCGAAGCGGCGACGCGCATCGGGCCGCTCCGCGAACTGCGGGCGGATGAACTTGATCGCCACGCGCGTCCCGAGCTGCGTGTGCTGCCCGGACCACACGGTGCCCATGCCGCCGGAGCCGACGAGGGTTCCGACCCGATACTTGCCGCCGACGATGCGACCTTCGTAGGACTCTTCCGGGGACGCCTGCTGCGCCGGCGACGACATGGCCATCGCAGCGTACCGCAACTATGCTCCCCGGCGCCCATGTCCCGAACGACACGCCTTCTTTTGAGCGGAGCAGCGCTCCTGTCGACCGCGTGGTCAGCGGCCTGCGACAAGGAGCCGACCAAGCTGGAAAACCTGGCGAAGAGCGCGCCTCCGCCTTCGGCCGTAGCTCCTACGGCAGAGTCGAAGCCCGCCGCCCCGCGGCCGCCTCTGGTCACGGTCGAGGACGCGGCCGCGATGATCGACGGCGATCGCGTCGACTTCGGATCGCCGGACCCGAGGGGCCGGCTCGGCCTCGCGCTCGCGGGCAAGAAGGTGGAGGGCGAGACGATCTCCGTCATCGCGTCGCGCGACGTGAAGATGCCGAAGGTCGGCAGCGTCGTCGCCGCCCTCGTCGCCGCGAAGGCGAAGGGGATCGTGATCAAGACAGCGAAGCGCGACAAGACGACCGCCGAGATCCCGCTCGCCCTCGGCGCGAAGCACGACGGCTGCGCGGCGGTCGGGTTCATCGCGAAGGACGGCGTCATCAACGCGTGGCCCGCATCCGGGGCGGCGGCGGCTCGCTTCTCGCGCGGCATGGCCGGGCCGGACATCACCCGCGGCTCGGAGGGCGTTCGCAAGCAGATGGCCTCGTGCGACGCGGGGACCTGGTTCGTCTCCGCCGACGACGCGGTCACGTGGGGTCTCGTCACGGATCTGATCGTCGCCGTCTCCGAGCCCGAGGACGGAGGCACGCCGCCGAAGGCGAAGCAGGTGGCGCTCTTGACGAAGACCGCCGTACCGGGGCGCAAGATCGAGGACGACGGATCGCCATGACGTACTAGCGCGGCTTGCGCTCGCGATCGATGAGGGTTCGCTTCCGCGCGAGGCCCCAGCGGTAGCCGGCGAGCGAGCCGTCGTCGCGCACGACGCGATGACACGGGACGGCGACCGCGACCGGGTTCCGCCCGCAGGCGGTCCCCACCGCGCGGACGGCGCGAGGTGCGTCGACGCGGCGCGCGAGCTCGCCATACGTGATCGTGGTGCCGGCGGGGATCGCGCGGAGCGCGCGCCACACCTTCTGCTGGAACGCGGTGCCGATCAGATCGAGCGGGAGCTCCGATGCGAGCTCCGGACGCTCGATCATGGCGAGCACGCGGAGGAGGAGGGGCTCGAGCGCGCCCTCGTCGTCCTCGTCGATCCTCGCGCGCGGGAAGCGCTCGCGGAGCTCGGCGCGGAGCGCGTCCGGATCGTCGCCGAACGCGATCGCCGACACGCCGCGCTCGGTCGCAGCGACGAGCACCTGCCCGAGCGAGCATGCGCGGACGACGACGCGCATGGAGACGCCCGTACCTCCGCGGCGGAGCTGCGAAGGCGTCATCCCGAGCGAGCGCGTCGCGCCTTCGTAGAAGCGGCTGCTCGAACCGTAGCCCGCGTCGTGGATGGCCTCGGTGACCGACCCGCCCGCGCGGAGCGAGCGCTCGGCGGATCGCAAGCGGCACGCGGCGGCGTACGCCCGCGGCGTCATGCCGACGCGCTGCTTGAAGAGCCGGTGGAAGTAGAACGGGCTGAGGCCTGCGCGGCCGGCGAGGTCGCCGAGCGAGGGCGGCGGCGCATCCGAGCACGCGAGCGTGCGGCACGCCTCGTCGACGAGCTTCGCGTGCGCCTCGCGGAGCGAGGGCTCGCGCGGGCGGCAGCGCTTGCACGGGCGGTAGCCCGCGCGCTCCGCCTCGTCGGGCGTCAGGTGATAGCCGACGTTCTCCGGCCTCGCGAGGCGCGCCGGGCAGCTCGGCCGGCAGTACACGCCCGTCGTGACGACGGAGTAGAAGAACCGATCGTCCGCGCGAGGATCGCGGCGGCGGATCGCCTCGTAGCGGAGCTCGTCGGTGGAGAGGTCCATGCCCCTATCTTGGCGCGGGCGCAGGCGCCGCGCGCTCCGAGGCTTGCTCTCGAATTCGGATCCGCGCCTCGTCGAGGATCTGCTTGGGCGATCGCGGATCGAGCCCGAGCAGCGACGCCTCGATCGCCGAGTACGCGACGGCGTCGATCGGCTCGTCGACGACCGCGCCGGAATCCACCCCCGCCGCACGGACCAGCAGCGGCACCGTACGATCGGAAGACAGAGGCGTGCCGTGGCTCGTCCCCTTCCCCGTCGTGATCTCGGCATCGAAGAACGAGCCCGGCGCCGGGACCACGTAGTAGTCGCCCGCGCCGCTCTCGGCCGGCGGCCCCGGCCACGAGCGGCACACGAGCGCGAGCATGTCCTCGCCGCCCTTCGCGACGGCGGTCGGACACGATCTGGCGAGCTCCTCGTCGCCGTACACCTTCGCGACGCCCTTGTGCTTCGCGAGCGCCGCCCGCACGGCGCGGTCGACGGCGGCGCGCTTGGGGGCCGGCAGCTTCCTCGCGGCCGGCGACAGGTAGACGTACGGATCGGCGACGCCGTCCACGAAGTCCCCGGGACCGATCGCCTGCTTCACCGCCGCGCGGAGCTCGTCGCCGAGCGCCGAGGGCCCGAGCCGCTCGCCGGTGGTGCACGCGCAGTGCGCCGCGCGCGACTTCGTCGCCTCGGGCAGCGGGACGTTGCCGTGATCGGCGGACAGGATCACGCTGACGGGTCCGACGTGCGCGGCGAGCCCGTCGACGAGATCGCCGATCGTGCCGTCGAGCCGACGGAGATGGTCCCACGCCTCCCAGGAGTCGGGGCCGAACACGTGCCCGATCACGTCGGAGGCGGAGAAGCTGACGAGGACGAGCGTCGGCCTCTTCGGATCGTGCTCGGCGAGGACTCCCGCGAGGGCGAGCCGCACGATCGCCTGATCGCTCGCGGGCAGCGCACGGAACGAGGCGCCGCTCCGCGCGCGATGCGGGAAGGTCGTACCGAGCCCGTCGAGGTCACCCTCGCCCGGAGCATCGTCCGCCACGCCCGAGACCTTCGCCAACCAGGCGGCGTCGAGCGGCTGCCACGGCTGCGAACGCATCGCGGCGATCGCACGTGCGTCTCCGGCGGGGGACGCCCATCCGGGAAACGAGCCCTCGAACGCGGTCGACGTGACGAACGAGCCGAGCCCGGTGTCGAACCACAGCGCATGCGTCGGCTTCTTGCCCGCCGGGATGATCGCGCCGCGGTCCTTGAGCGACACGCTGATGACGAGCGCATCCGGACGAGCCGCGCGGAGACGATCGGCGACGGTGTCGACGCGCAACCTCGCGGCCGACGCGCCGGCCGCGTCCTTCACGCCCTCCGGCGTCACGAGCTTCGTGCTCGGATCGCGGAGGATGCTGACCCGCCGCGCGGACGCCGGATCGGGGATCTCGTTCGCGAACATCCCCGACTGCGCGGGCGGCTTGCCCGTGTGGAGCATGGCGTGCCCCGGAGCGGTGTCGGTCACCGCGTACGGGTAGACGAGGTGCTTGACCCACGTGCCTTCGCGCACGAGCCGGGTGAGGCCGCGCCCGGGCGGCAGCTCGGGGAGGCGCGACTCCGCCACCCACGAGGAGAGCTGGTCGACGACGATCGCGACGACGACCGGCTCGCGCTTCGCGGGCGGCGGAGCAGGAGCAGGAGACGGAACGCCCGTCGACGCCTGCGCGGACGGCGGCGGCGGGGCGACCACGGCCGCGGGCTTCTCGCCGCCACACGAGAGGAGGCACATCGCCGCGAGACCGAGGACCCACCGCATGCGGGGTTCGTCGCATGGCCGCGGCGAGAAGCCAAGGTGCTAACGTTGATCGCATGAGCTCGCGCTTCCTCTTCTTGCTCCTCCCGGTCTCGATGATGGCTGCCGCCGCAGCGTGCGGTGACGACGAGGTGACGGCGACGACGCCCGCCACCGACGCGGGGAGCGCGACCGAGACGGGACCGGTCGTGGTCGGAAGCAACGAGGTCAAGCAGACCGGGAAGATCGTGCGCGCCCAGGCGACGAGCGAGGTGGTCGAAGGCGCCACGGTGACGATCGCGACCAAGAGCGTGACGACGAGCGCGACCGGAAACTACGAGATCGCCGTGCCGAAGGGCACGCCGGTGCAGATGACCGTCACCGCGCCGGACTTCTTCAAGCTGATCGAGCAGGAGTACATCCTCCAGAACGATCTCGATCGCGGCGAGACGCAGCTCCTCAAGACCGGCACGGCGAACCTCCTCGCCGGAGTGCTCAATCCGCCGCGCGATGCGACGAAGGGCCTGCTCGTCGTGTCGGTGCGCGTGCAGCCGCCGTGCGCGAGCGAGGAGGGCACGACGCTCACCATCGATCCGCCGGGCGCGAGCCTCTCGTACGTGGGCGCGAGCGGGCTGCCGGACAGCACGCAGAGCGCGGTGAAGCAGGGCACGGCCTTCTCGGCGATCTTCTACAACGTCGAGCCGGGCGTGAACGTCCGCGTCACCGCGAATTCGCCGTCGTGCGAGCAGGTCGCGTTCCCGATCGACGCCGACGGTGTCACGCTGACCGGCAACCAAAAGACGGAGGCAGGCGAGGCGCTCTCGTTCCTCCGCGTGTATCTCGGCCCGGCGAAGAGCGTGGACGCGGGCGGTCAGTAGGGTCGCGCGTGGCCTCCGCGGTCATCTTCGACATGGATGGGCTCCTCGTCGACTCGGAGCCGCTCTGGGTGCGCGCGGAGATCGAGGTGTTCGGCGAGGTCGGCGTCGCTCTCCGCGAGGAGGACTGCGCGCTCACGAAGGGCCTCCGCACCGACGACGTGATCGCGTACTGGCATGCCCGCCGCCCGTGGACGGGCCCGTCTCCGCTCGACGTCGAGCGCCGTCTCGTCGCCCGCGTCGCCGAGCTCGTGCGCTCGGAGGGCCGGGCGATGCCGGGGGTCGCGCCGGCGATCGCCGCGGCGCGCTCGGTGACGCCGAAGCTCGCGCTCGCGTCCTCGTCGCCCTCGCCGATCATCACCGCGGTCCTCGAGCGGCTCGATCTGGCCGCCGCCTTCGAGGTCGTGCAGTCGGCGGAGACGGAGCCGTACGGCAAGCCTCATCCGGGCATCTTCCTCACCACCGCGAGGCGGCTCGGCGTGGCGGCGACCGAATGCGTCGTGCTCGAGGACTCGCTCACCGGCGTGATCGCGGCGAAGGCGGCGCGCGCGCGTTGCATCGCGGTGCCGTTCGATCATCCGAGGCACGACGCGCGGTTCGTCGTCGCCGACGCGGTCGTCGCGTCGCTCGACGAGGTCTCTCCCGCGCTGCTCAGGACCGCGGGAACGTGATCGCGCCCTGGGCGACCAGGCGATCGAGGATCTGCAGCGTCTCGAGCTCGGGCAGTCCGGTGACGTCGATGATCGTCTCGAGCGGGAGCACGCCGTCGACGAAGCCGAGGACATAGGCCGTCCGCGGGTCGTCGATCGATCCGCCGAGCTCGGTCAGGCTCTTCGTCAGCACCGGCACGCGGGACAGCGGCGCGAGACGCGCGCGGATCGCCTCGCGACCGTTCGGGTCCGGCGGCGGCGAGGAGTCCATGAGGACGGACGCGAGGCGCGCCTGCTCGGTGAGCTCGTCGTCGCAGAGCGTCATCGCACGGTCGCGGATCGGCACCGCGTTGTCCTTCGCATACTCCGTCAGATCGAACGCCGGCTTGATCGTCGGATGCTCGACCACGCCGCTGTCGGTCGGGTCGTCGAGCTCGAGGATCGGAGGTTTCTTCGACTCTCCGGAGGATGGGGGCACACGACAAATCTACACGAGTCAGTCGACGTCTGCTGCACGCGAGCGCGCCCGGACGAGCGCCTCGGGGTCGGGGATCGGCTCGTCGTCGGGCCCACGCCAGGAAGACGGTGCGAAGAAGAGCTGACCGTCCTCCGTCCGGCGCACGACCACCCAGCGCGCATGGACCGCCCCGGCGGGCGGAGCGACCCAGCTGCCGGGCTGCCACGTGTAGCGCCGCCCGTCCCACTGCCAGGTGCCATCGACCCAGACCGCCCCCGGGCGCGGTTGTGCAGGCACGATCTCGACGGGGGGCGGCCGAGGCGGAAAAGGTACGGCGACGTAATCCTCGGCGCGGACCTGCGCGCGCGGCGGGCGTGCGAGCGTCGTTCCACCGCATGCCGAGATCAACGTCAGCGCGAGCACGAACCCGTGCTCGAGCTTGCTATGGTGCGCGCGATGGGGCGTCGTCATGCGGGCATCGCGGGCATGCTGCTCGCCGCGTCCTTCGCCACAGGATGCTACTCCGTGCCGGCCGGCAAGAGTGCGGTGTCCACCATCGACATCACCGGCCTCGAGGAGATCGACGCGGACGAGCTCGAGGACCGGCTCGCGACCCGCGAGAGCTCGCGGTTCCTCGGACTGTTCATCGGCGTCGTCTACGAGCAGGAGCTCTTCGACCGGCACGCGCTGCAGCGCGATCTCGCCCGCATCGTGCGCTACCTCCACGCACGGGGCTACTACGACGCGTACGTGCAGGCCGCACGCGTCATCGCGGTCGGGGACAAGGTCCACGTCGTCATCGAGGTCGATCGCGGGCCTCCGACGGTGGTCGACTCCCTCGTCACGTACGGCGACGAGGGCGCGGAGAAGGACGCGCGCGACGAGGTGCGGCGGAGCATCAAGCGCATCCTCCCGCTCGGCTCGCCGCTCGACGAGGACAAGCTCGCCGAGGCGGAGAAGGCTGCGACGACGGCGCTCACCTCGCGGGGGCACGCCGCGGCGAAGGTGACGCGGCATGCGGAGGTCGACGTCGCGACGCACAAGGCGCGCATGTCGTTCGAGATCCATCCGGGGCGCGTCGCGTATTACGGCCCGGTGCGCTTCGAGGGTCTGGGCAGCCTCCCCGAGGACGCGGTCCGGCGCGTCTTCGGGCTCGAGCAAGGCCAGCGGTACTCGAGCGAGGACCTCGCCGAATCCAAGCAGGCGCTCCTCGATCTGGGCGTGTTCGCGTCCGTCGAGGTGGTGACCGATCCCGAGGAGGCGGAGCGCACCGGGATCACGCCCGTCACCGTCAAGTGCGAGCCGTCGAAGATCCACGCGGTCGTCGCCGGCGGCGGCGCCGAGTTCGACTCGCTCAAGACCGACATTCACGTGGTCGGCGGGTGGCAGACGTCGAACTTCCTCGGCGGCCTGCGAAAGGTCGACTTCCGCGTGAAGCCCGGCGTCATCCTGTACCCGACGCGGCTGCCCACCGTCCAACCTCCCGACGCGCTCCTCTACGAGCACCGGATCACCACCACGTTCCGGCAGCCCGCCCTCTTCGAGAAGCGGCTGACGGGCCTCGCGTCCGCGGAGTACAGTGTCTATCCCGTCATCCTGCCGACGCCGACCGAGAACGTCCTCGGCTACCACGAGCTCCGCGGATCCATCGGAGTGGAGCGGCCGTTCGGCAAGCTCTACGTGAGCCCCTCGTACGCGTACCAGGCGAACTTCCCCCTCGACTACCTCGGCACGACGGGCAACGTCGAGCGGCTGCAGATCTCGTACGTCCAGCTCTTCGCCTACCTCGACCTGCGCGATAGTCCGATCAAGCCGCGCCGCGGCTACTGGTTCGGTACCGAGCTCCAGCGCGCCGGGAGCGTCCTGCTCGGCGACGCGAACGATCTCCGGATCGCGCCCGAGGCGCGCACGTACATTCCGCTGCCGAAGAAGATGGTGCTCGCGCTCCGCGGCGCGCTCGGGTTCCTCTTCCCGTTCAATTACGGCGAGCTTGCGCAGGTCAACTTCCGGGAGGCCGGCCCTTCGCGAGCGGTGGATGCATCACGCGACTACCAGATCCTCTTCTTCCGGGGATTCTTCGGAGGCGGTCCCGCGTCCAACCGCGGGTATCCCTTGCGCGCGATCGGTCCGCACGACCTCATCCCTTACCTCTCGCCCGCTGGACAGTCGGCCGCGGCGGGTGGCTGCAACCCCGCCGACCCCAACTGCGTCCTGCCGACCGGTGGGTTGACGCGCTGGGAGGCGAATGCGGAGGTGCGGTTCGTCATCGCGGAGTCGTTCTCCGCCGCCACGTTCTGCGACGCGGGTGACGTGTCGCCGTTCCCTGCCGACATCCGTCTCCAGCGCCCGCACCTGTCTTGTGGCGGCGGAGGGCGTTACGACACTCCCGTGGGCCCGATCCGCCTCGACATCGGCGTGCGCATCCCGGGCATGCAGTACTTCGACGACGGCTCCTTCGAGGGCGTGCCGCCGGACATCTTCGGGCTGCCCATGGCGATCTCCGTCGCGATCGGCGAGGCGTTCTGATGGCGCGCACGCGAGCGATCCTCCGCCACGGCTGGCGCCATGGATGGCGCGGGGTAGCGCTCGTGTCCACGTTCGTCTCGTCGACCTTCGTCGGTCTCTCGCTGCACGGAGACCTTCCGCCGGTCCGGCGCCTCGCCGCGCGCATCGGCAACGACGTCCTCGCCGACCTGTTCGAGGGGCGCATCGTGATCGAGGAAGTAGAGTCGCTGACGATCGCGCCGCGCTCGCGCGTGCGTGTCGCGCGGGCATCGATCGTCGACGCGCAGGGTCGGCCGTTGATCGTCGCGAGCGGCATCGAGGCGGACATCCGCCTCGATCGCCTGCTCGCCTCGATCCTGCGTCACGAGACCCCCGTCGTCGACATCGGCGATGCACGCATCGAGGACGCCCACGTGACGCTGGACCGCGAAGCGGACGGAACCATCGGCCTCGTGCGGGCCTTGCGTCCGAAGCCGACGCCCGGCGGCCAAGCGCCGTCCGGCGGCGCCAAGACCGAGAACGTCGTCCTGCACATCGATCGCGCGCTGGTGCGGCACGCCCAGGTGCGCGGCAACATCGTCCCGCCGGAGCTCGACGGCGACGCCGACGACGTCCGCGCGCGCGTCGCGATCGAGCACGACATCTTCACGGTCGACCTCGACGCCGCGCGCACGACGCTCCGCTCTCCGCGCATCCCGGGTCAGAGAGGCTCCCTGCGCGCCGACGCGACGGGCAAGCTCACGCTCCCGCTCGCGGAGACGACCGAGCTCACGGCCTACGTCGATCTGCGCGGCGACGTGGGCGGCATCCCGCTCGCCCTCCATGCCGGGATCGCGAAGGACCAGGTCGACGGAACGATCGACGTGGCGCGCGCCGATCCCGAAGCGGTCACGAAGGTCTTCCCGTCCGTACGACTGACGAAGCCGCTCGAGATCCACGCGAAGGCAGAGGGCAAGCTCCCGTCGATCGGCCTGCGCGCGAACGTGCGCGCGGGCGACGCCGAGCTGAAGGCCGAGGGGGAGATCGATGTCCGCGAGGGCCACGCGTTCCGGCTCGACGTCGACGCCGCGCATCTCGACGCCGCGCTCGCCGGAGGCCCTGCGTCCGATCTGACGGGCCGCGTGCACGTCGACGGAAATCTCTCGGAGCCCCCGAGCGCGCGCTTCCGCGCGACCACGACCGACGGCAAGCTCGCCGGACAGAATGTCCCTCCCGTCGTCCTCGAAGGACGCCTCGAGGGCTCGAAGGTCACGAGCACGTTCCGCGCGACCGAGCCGGGGATCGACGCGAGCGGCAAGCTCGTGCTCGACATCCCGAGGAACGATCTCGCGCTCGACGTGCAGGCGCGCTCGACCGATCTGTCGAAGCTCGCGCGATTGCCGGTCGCCTCCGCGGGTGCAGCCTCGGTGCGTGTGCTCGGGAACATCGACGTGAAGCAGGGAGCGATCCACGCGCGCGCCACGGCGGACGGCGAGGCGCTCAGGGTCGGGCCCTTCGGGGCCGGACGAGCGCGCGCCGAGGCGATGATCATCGGCCTCCTGTCGGCGCCGGTCCTCGACGTCACTGCGAGCGGCGACGACGTGCGGCTGCAGTCGGAGGGAAAGCAGCCGCTCTCGTATCCGCACGCGACGGCGCACGCGCGGGTCACGCTGGTACCGGTGCCGCGCGTCTCGGACGCGGAGCTGCACGTCGGGGAGCCCGGCGGTCCGGAGACGGTCACCGCCCGCGCAGAGTCCATCGAGCTACGGCCCGGCGGCGTGGCCGTGCGCGGTGTGCGCGTCACCGGCCTCGGCGCACCGATCGAGGCCGATGTCGACGTCGCGGGCCGGCGCTGGACGGTCCGCGCGAAGGCGAGCGACGTAGATCTCGAGCGCGCGGCCGCGCTCACCGGCATCGCCCAGCTCCGACTCCTGCCCCAGGGCTCGCGCGCGACGCTCGACGTCGACGTCTCGTCCGACGGGTCCGGCGCCACCGGCCACGCGGATCTCGCGGTGAAGAGCGAGCGCGGCATCGACGCCGAGGGACACTTCCGCTTCGCGGACCGGCACGTCACCGGACGCGCACGCGCGTCGGTCGCCGGCCTCGGCTTCGTCGAGGTGCCGAGCGCCGAGATCGACCTGCCAGGCCCGCCCGATGCACGTGCGTTCGAACGGGCGACCGGCACCGTCGAGGTACGCGGCGAGATCGATCTCGCGCAGGTCGGCGGCGGGCTCGCCGGCGAGAAGGTCGAGCAGACGAGCGGCATCGCCGTGATCGAGGGTCGGATCGAGCGCGGCGATCCGACGGCGCTGCCCGCGCTCCGAGGAACTGTGACGACGCGCGGCCTCGAGATCACGCTGACCGCCCCCGAGGGCGTCGCGCGCCCCGTGCTCCGCGGGGTCGAGGCATCGGCGCACGTCGCATACGACGGGCGCACCGACGACGCGGAGGTCGCGCTCCTCGCGTGGGACGCGCGCGGGGTGCTCGCGAGCGCCGACGTGAAGGCCCACGTCCCGCTCCGGCGACTCGTGAACGGCGATCGCGCCGCCGCGTACGACACGATCGTCCATGCGCCGCTCGCGGGCGTCTTCGACATCCCGGAGCGAGGGCTCGATCAGCTCCCGTCCGTGCTGTTCCCCGCGCGTTTCGCGGGGACGATCCAGGCGCGGGGCACGCTCGAGGGCGCGCTCGTCACGCCGGAGCTGCGCTTCGGCGCCCGCGCCGTCGCCGTCCGCGAGAAGCGGACGCGGCGCCGTGCGCAATACGAGCCGATCGACGCGGCGCTCGAGGGGCGGTGGAACGGCGAGCACCTCGTCGCGCTGCTGTCGGCGGACGAGCGCGAGCGTCCTCCCACGCGTCCGGGCGTCGTCGGTGCCGTCGACGATGCTCAGGCGCCGCGCGATCGTCCCGCGGGCCGTCTCCGCGCGATGGTCCTCGGCCAGGTCCGTGCCGAGGACGTGCTCGCGTCGCGTCCCGGTCACGCCCCTCCGTGGTCGGCATCGGCGGAAGTGGACGTCGACCACCTCGAGCTCGCTCCCATGCCGCTGCCGACGCGCGTGCAGGGCGCGCTCACCGGTCGCGCGAAGCTCGTCGATCTCGGCAGCGGCACTCCGTCGTTCGAGGCGAACGCTCATGTCGATCGGTTCGCGGTCTCCGGCGCGCGCATCGAGGCGATCGACGGCTCGATCGGCGCGCGTGACGGCTCCCTCTTCGCGTCCGCGCGCGCGACCGAGCGGGGACGTGCCACGCTCGAGGTGACCGTCGCGTCCCGGGCGCTGCGCTGGCGGGGCGTGACGCCCGGCTGGGACGCGCGCGAGCTCACGCGCGTCGACTACGTCGCGAGCGGCCTCCGCCTCGCGCTGCTCCGTCCCTTCGCCCGCCAGGAGATCACCGATCTCGACGGACGGCTCGACGGCCGCGGCAGCGCGATGTTCGACGCGACCTCGCAGACCTTCGAGGGCGGGCTCGCGCTCTCCGAAGGCCGCGTCTACGTGCGCTCCCTCGGCGAGGACGTGAGCGACGTGAAGGGCGTCGCCCGGTTCGAGCGGAGCGGCGTGTTCCGCATCGACGACGCCACGGGAAAGGTGGACCTCGGCGAGTTCCGCGCTTCGGCGACCGGACGCATGCAGGGCCTGCGCTTCGTCGGCGCGAACGCGACGATCATCGTCCCCTCGAAGAAGGGCATCCCGCTCAGCTCCGAAGGCGTCAGCTACGCCGAGGCGACCGGTGAGGTCCGCCTCGAGGCGCGGATGTCCGACGATCGCCAGGCGCTCCTCGTCACCGTCGACGTCCCGCGCGCGGATCTCGATCTGCCGCGGAGAGAGGCACCGACGCTGCAGCTGCTCGAGCCCGACAAGCACATCGAGGTCGGCATCCGCCGCCCGAACGGGAAGCTCGAGCCGATCCTCGAGGACCGCCGGCGGGCGCAGGCCGCCGAGGAGGAGCAGCCGATCACGACGCGCTTCACCGTCGTGCTGGGCAACCAAGTGACCCTGGAGGGACAGGGTCTGAACGTGCAGCTCGGCGGGAAGACGGTCATCGAGATCGCGCAGGAGGTGACGGTCACCGGCCGGATCGATCTGCGCGGCGGATCGATCGAGGTCCACGGACGCCGCTTCACCATCGATCGCGGATCGGTCACGTTCCCGGAGGGTGGAGAGCCGTCGAACCCCACGGTCGTCGCCTCCGCCTACTGGGACGCGCCCGATCGCACGCGCATCTGGGTGGAGTTCGCCGGTCCGCTCAAGTCGGGCAGCCTCACGCTGCGCTCCGAGCCGGCCTATTCGAAGAACGAGATCCTCTCCATCCTGCTCTTCGGCCGCCCCGACCCGAACATGGCGACGGCAGGACAGCGCCCGACGGAGGCCGGCACGGGTCAGGCGACCGCGATCGGCAGCGGCTTCGTCGCGACGGACATCAACCGGGCGCTCGCCGAGCTGGACGAGAACCTGCAGATCGAGACCGACACGCTCAGCGGCAACCGCACGCGGACGAAGGTCGGCTACCGGATCGGACGAACCCTCCGCCTGCAGGTCGGGTACGCGCCGGGCCAGAGCTACCGCGAGCCCGACACGACGTTCGCGTTCCTCGACTGGCAGTTCCTACCGAAGTGGTCGCTCCTCGCGACGCAGGGCAACCGCGGCACGTCGATCCTCGACGTGATCTTCCAGCATCGGTACTGAAGCTCAGTCGAGGTAGATCCTCATCGCGGTGTTGCCGTGGCACGCCGTCGAGTTGCAGGCCGAGCCGCTGTCGCCGGCGACGGTGCCCGCCATCAGCTTCACCTTCGTTCCGTTTCGAACGCCGGCGCGGCTGTTGGCCGGAGGCTTGGCGCCCGCGCCGTCGAACCAGAAGTTCCCGTTGTCGTCCGTGTACGCCATGCCGAAGGTCTTGCCGTCCGGACCGGTCACCCGGACCTCCGCGTTCTTCACCGTCCCGCCGCCGTTGGCTGCAGAATACACGGTTCCGCCGAAGCCCCACTTCGGGCCCTTGTCGACGTGACAGCCCGCCACGATGCAGTCGCGCCCCTCGACGGTCCCGCCGTGATCGCCCGCGGCACCGTTCGCGTTCTGTCCCGGGTTGCCCGCGGCGAACTGCGAGGTGCCGAAGACGGGATCGGCCGCGCCGCCCTCGCCGCTCGACGAGCCGCCGCCGTCGCCGCCCGAGCTCGAGGTCGAGCCCGAGCTGCCGCTCGAGCTGGCTTGTCCGCTCGTACCGCTCGAGGACTCGGCCTTCGACCGCTCGGAATAGGTGACCTCGCCGGGGTCCGGAGCGTCGCAGGCTGCGGCCACGGTGGCCGTCCCCAGCACGATCCCGCTCAACCAAACCACGCGAAAATCCATGAGTCCTCCAGGCGCGGAGCGCCCGACCGAAGCCTCGCCACCTCTCCCCAGAGGTCCGCCGAGCCAAGGCAGTATGCACCAGCCTCCGGCAGCCGGCCACGCCTGACGGCCCACCGTACCCGGCGGACCCCGGAATCCCTTTACAAATGGCCGAACGCTGGTAGATTCCGCCGTCCCTCGCCCCAGGGGTGCGTCCTCGAGCCCAAGCTTTTCGCGAGCTTGCCTCGATCCGACGCCCTCCGAAGGAAGAGGCAACCCCCGCCGTAGCGGCCCACCGGTCCCCGGACGAGGCACGCGCGGCTCACGAAGAGGGCGAAATCATGTCATCCGGCTACGCGGTCATCAAAACGGGCGGTAAGCAGTATCGAGTGGCGCAGGGCGATCGGCTCCGCGTCGAGAAGCTCGCGGGCAACGTCGGCGACACCGTCACCCTCGGCGAGGTCCTCCTCGTCGGCGAGGGCGAGGGCGTCAAGGTCGGCGCACCCCTCGTCGGCGGCGCCAAGGTCGAGGCGAAGATCGTCGCCCAGGACCGCGGCAAGAAGATCATCATCTTCAAGTTCCGCCGCCGGAAGAACTACCGGCGCAAGACTGGCCACCGCCAGCCGTTCACCGCCCTCGAGATCACCGGCATCACGGGCTGACAGGAGAAGACGACCATGGCTCACAAGAAAGGCGCAGGCAGCACGCGCAACGGTCGCGACTCCAACGCGCAGCGTCGCAGCGTGAAGGTGTACGGCGGCGAGACCGTCCGTGCGGGCAACATCCTCGTCCGGCAGGTCGGCGAGACGATCTCCCCCGGCAAGAACGTCGGCAAGGGATCGGACTTCACGCTCTTTTCGCTGATCGACGGCGTCGTGAAGTACGAGTGGAAGACGAAGGACAAGAAGAAGGTCTCCGTCTACCCGGCGACCGCCACCGCGTGAGCGTGTGAAGACGGGCGGCAAGCGCAAGTCCACATCGCCGACGAAGGCAGGTCGGCGTGCCGCTGCGCAGAGCCCGTACAAGCTCCTCGCGATCGATCTCGACGGGACGCTCCTCAACCACGAGGGCGTCCCGGCCGAAGAAGACGTCGTCGCGATCAAGAAGCTGAGGGCCCGTGGGATCAAGGTGACGATCCTCACGGGCCGTCTCTATTCCGGGGCCAAGCCCTCCGCCGATCTCCTCGGCATCGACGGTCCGGTCGGATGCGCCGACGGCAGCCACATCGTCGAGGTGAAGAACACGAGGACGCTCCTCCACCGCGGGATCCGCGGCCGGGCCGCGAGCCGTCTGCGCGCGAGCGTCGCGCGGAACGATCTCGTCGCGTTCCTCTTCGCCGAGGACGCCATCGTGCACGACGAGCGCGGCGCCGAGTTCATCCCGTACGTGCGGACGTGGTCGACCGACCTCCGCTACGCGCACCGGGTCACCGAGCACGCGCTCTGGGACTCCGAGGGCGGCATGACCGCCGTCGTGGCGCTCGGACGCGAGGCGAACATCGGGCGCACCGTCGCGGACATCCAGCGCGACACGACCGAGTCGATGCAGGTCGCGATGTTCCCCTTCCGCCGCGACGGCGAGCACTGGGGCATGGTCGCCCGCGCGGCCGGCGGCACGAAGGGCACCGCCCTCGAGTGGATCGCCTCGCACTACGGCATGTCGATCTCCGAGACCGTCTGCGTCGGCGACTGGCACAACGACCTGCCGATGATGAGCACCGCCGGTCGCTCGTTCGCGATGGGACAGAGCCCGGACGAGGTGAAGGCCGCCGCCACGGACGTGCTCGAGCGGACGATCGAGACGGGGGGCGGCATCGCCGAGGCGATCGAACGCGCCTTCGGCAGTGGA
>WBZO01002054.1_pt1 | contig 27952 bp, 23 predicted proteins | sample 5204261 | NCBI WGS metagenome assembly WBZO01 (sample SAMN12412400, study PRJNA552823) | activated sludge metagenome | isolation source: activated sludge from anammox sidestream of wastewater treatment plant... | place: USA: North Carolina | collected 2017-09
GAAGAGGGGGCGGTAAGGAACCCTCCTCCAACGGCTGCGAAGAGACAACAGACAAGAATGAGGATCTCTTTGCATCTACTCATAAAGCACCTCGCGATGAAGCTTGTTGAATACTTCGTTTCTGCGTCAAGCATGACGCATGCCACTTGGAACTTATTGATATTATGATTAGTTCCAGGAAGGTCAGCGGAGCGGCACTGTAGGGATTCCCCTCAATGCCGGGGACCTTTCGATCAAAAGTGTACAACAATCGTCTACAGATTTCTCCTACAAAATGCAGGGTATCCCATGGCCCCGCGTCTGTTTCTCGTCCCCAGATTTGATGGCGTAAGGACTCGATCTTCCGGCCAGTAGACGCGCCAGGCCAGTGAAACCAGACTCGCTTGAATTGGAATGTAACACCGTATTCGAGATCGGGATGAAGACTTCGATCGGACTCGAAAACGAAATCGCCCCCCATGATTCAGCGCCGTCGCCACCGCAGACCGGTGCAGCTGAGATCAATCATGTTATGCGAAGCCGGGAATCGTCCCTGTGGCCCCAAATCACCGTCACCTTATTCCTCGCGATCGTCTTCTCACTTGGAATAGGGGAGTTAGCGCTAAGGTTCTTGTGGCATAACCCCTATCGTCACGAACGCCCTGATTCCTTGCTTCGGCTACGCATTCACCATCCGAATTCCGACCAGGTGTTCAGCCGAGCACTCATCTACCCTCAGGACCCGGAGGGCCGCCTCCGCACCGATGCTCGGTCGTACATCCTCCCGTCTTTTCAGCATGCGAAGCCTGACGCCACGATCGCCTTTCTCGGAGGATCGACGACCGAATGCAGTGCGGTGCGGGAGGAATTGCGTTTCCCGGCCTTGGTGTCCACCCGGTTCGAAGAACAGCATGGATATCGAGTGAATACGTTGAACGTTGCCCGCTCCGGCAATACGTTGCACGACTCGATCAACGTCTTCTTCAACCACGTTACGCAGGACCGCCCCGACATCGTGGTGCTCATGCATGCGTCCAACGACATCGGCGTCCTCTCGGCGGACGGCGATTATCGATCGCGCATCGGTCTGCCGGCGACCTGGGCCGACTTGGGGAAGTGGGGGCTGCAGATCCTGTCTTCCGATGTGTACCTCGGCGCCCTTGTCCGTAAGAGTCTGACGTCGGGTGTGATCCGGCCGAGCGATCCTAAGGCCGACTGGCGGAACGATCCTGCTTCAGCCAAGCATCTGCCCGAGACGATGTTCCGGCAACGTTTGCACGCCTTCGTGCGCTTGGCACGGGCGTTCGAGGTTCAGCCCGTGCTCATGACGCAGCCTTTTGCGGATGTCAGCAGCGCCTTGACCCCTGATTGGGCCGATGAGAAGGCTCAGACGAGATTCAATGCGATGATTCGGGAAGTGGCATCAGAGGAGGGCGTGCTCCTGATCGATTTGTCCCACTACCTTCAGGAGTCCGTGCCCGAATGGAATCGCCCGATGGAGGTGTTCTACGATGCCATCCACGTCACCGACAAGGGCTCGACCCTGTACGCCGATCAGATCGCTGCCCGCCTGCTGCCGTTGGTCCGCAACGTAGCAGGTGTCCGCCGTTCCACCCCCGCCGCTGCATCGACGGTCGCCCCCCAGGGGTGACGCGATGCACGGCCGGTCTCGCATCACACGAGTTCCCGTATGATCTCAGTCGTCGTTCCCTGTCGGAATGAACAGCCGTACATCGCGGCCACCATCGCCTCGCTGCTGGCGCAAGAGGCGCCCCCCGAAGGCTTCGAGATCGTGGTTGCCGACGGGCAATCGGACGACGGTACGCGGGAGATTCTGCACGACTTGGCCAAGCGGAACCCGGCAGTGCGTCTCGTCGACAATCCGCGCCGTATTACCCCTGCCGGCATGAACGTCGGCATCCGTGCCGCGCGCGGACGTTATATCGCGATTCTCGGCGCGCATTGCCACTATGAGCCGACCTACCTGCGTACCTGCGTGCAGTTGCTCGATGAACACCCGGAAGCGTCATGCGTCGGCGGCCCTATCCTCAGCCGAGGTCGGAGCCTCTTGGGCCAGGCGGTCGCGGCGGCGATGTCGCACCCGGTTGGAATCGGAAATGCCAGGCATCGGCAACCGAACTATGAAGGGTATGCCGAAGGAGCCTGTTATCCGGTCTTCCGACGCGAAGTGTTCGACAGGATCGGCTTCTATGATGAAGTCCTCGTGCGGAACCAGGACGATGAATTGAACTATCGCCTGACCAAGCAGGGCGGAAAGGTGTTCTTGTCGCCGCGGGCTCGTTGCACGTATTTCGTCAGGGAGACGCTCCGCGCGCTGAGCCGGCAATACTTTCAGTATGGGTACTGGCGTGTGGCCGTCCTCAAAAAGCACCGCATGCCGGCGTCGTTTCGACAACTGGTGCCGCCGGTGTTTCTTGCCGGTCTCGTCTGTTCGCTGGTCTTTGCGTGGCTGGGACCGGACCCCTGGCGCTGGGCGGCGTTGGTGCCGCCTCTTGCGTATGTGCTGGTGTTGCTCGCTGCCGGAGCGAGTCAAGCCAAGACCCATGGCTGGAAAGTCGGCGCCCTGTTCCCGATTGCCGCCGCGACCATGCATGTGGCCTACGCGGCAGGCTTTGGATGGGCGGCGGTCAAACACGGCCTTGCCTCCATATCGTCGGTCCCCCCGGCCAATCCCGAGCAATATCCACAATCCCGCTGAGGATATTTCCTGCGACATCGCGTGCGATCCATCCGCTCTGCCGAGCCGGTGGCTTCTGCATGATTCACGCGGCTGAACGGGCGGATATCCATCCTCATAACTGACTGGCCACGTACCACCCCCTCACAGAGGGAAGGATGAAACGAAAGGATCCCACTATGTTGGACACGATGACGAGGACTGAGTGCGCGACGGATGCGGTTTCCCCCAATCCCCCTACAGTTGTGCCGCCGACCGTGGCCGTGGTCGGTTCGGGCTACTGGGGGAAGAACCTCGTGCGGAACTTTTCAGCCCTCGGGGCCCTCTCGATGGTTTGCGACAGCCACACGGAAACGCTGCGTACGCTGAGTGAACAGTATCCTCAATGCCGTACCGTGACGTCTTTCCAAGACGTGCTGCAGGATGCCTCGATTCACGCCGTGGCGATTGCCACGCCGGCTGAAACGCACGGAGGCATGGTCCGAGACGCGCTCTTGGCCGGCAAGGATGTGTTCGTTGAAAAGCCCCTCTGCCTGTCGGCGGAGGAGGGACGAGCGTTGGTCGCGCTCGCGAAGGAGCGTGGGCGCATCCTCATGGTGGGCCATCTGTTGTGGTACCACCCGGCGATTCTGAAGTTGAAGAGCCTGATCGAGAGCGGAGAGCTCGGCCGAATTCAATACATCTATTCGAATCGGCTCAATCTGGGGAAGATTCGCCGGGAGGAAAACATTCTGTGGAGTTTCGCTCCTCACGACATCTCGGTGATCTTAGGATTGCTCGGAGAGATGCCTACCGCCGTGCAGGCGCAGGGCGGCAACTATCTCCACGATCAAATCGCGGACATCACGGTCACGCTGTTGTCCTTCCCCAGCGGCGTGAAAGCCCATATCTTCGTGTCGTGGCTCCATCCCTTCAAGGAGCAGAAACTGGTCGTCGTCGGAGACCGGAAGATGGCCGTGTTCGACGATATGGAGAAAAAGGACAAACTCCTGCTCTTCCCGCATTCCATTCAGTGGAAGGGACAGATTCCCATCGCCAACCGGGCCGATGCCCAACCGGTCGAGTTGGAAAGCCAGGAGCCGCTTCGGGAGGAATGCCGTCATTTCGTGGAGGCCGTTCAGGGCCGCCGCCGCCCGCGCACCGACGGTGAGGAAGGCCTGCGGGTGCTGTCGGTGCTCCAACAATGCCAACAGGCGTTGGAGGGCAAGAGCCGCCCCACGGCACCGATGCCCGCCGTGCCGCCGCCGGCGAGAAAGTATTTCGCCCACGATTCCGCGTTCATCGATGACGGGGTCGAGGTCGGGGATGGGACGAGCATCTGGCACGTCTCGCATGTGCTCAAGGGCTCGAAGATCGGCACGTCGTGCAAAATCGGGCAGAACGTGGTGATTGGGCCCAATGCCACCATCGGAAACGGAGTGAAGATTCAAAATAACGTGTCCGTGTATGAAGGGGTCATCCTCGAGGACTCCGTGTTTTGCGGCCCCTCGATGGTGTTTACCAATGTGTTCAACCCGCGGAGCGCGATCGCCCGGATGCACGAGCTGAAGCCGACGCGGGTCAAGAAGGGGGCGACGCTCGGCGCCAACTGCACGATCGTCTGCGGCACCACGATCGGCAAGTACGCCTTTGTCGGCGCCGGTGCCGTTGTCACCAAGGACGTGCCGGACTACGCGCTTGTCATGGGCTCACCCGCGAGATTGGCCGGGTGGATGTGCGAATGCGGCGTCAAACTCGCGTGGAAGACCGAAGAATCGCACTGTGCGTGCGGCGCGCGATACCAACGGACTGCGGAAGGGGTGGCCCGTGTCGCCCAGGACAGCCAACCTACGGAACAGGGGCAGGTCACGACGGTATGAGCGGGCAGAGCAGGGTGTAGCATGACCAACCTCCCTTCCGATTCGCTCGGGCTGTCCGCTTCGGTGGAGTCTCGACGGGCGTCCTGCCCGATTTGTGACGGAGCCGACGTGGTCGCCGTCTATCGGTTCCCCGGCTTCGCGGTGTTGAAATGTCGAGTGTGCGGGGGGGCCTGGCGTTCGAACATGTACTCGGCCGGCGACATCACCGCCATGTATACCAGTGAGGAGTACGCCAGAAACCCGTACTTCGGCTATGACCTCGCGCGGTTCAAGACGGCCGCTCGTCGACGCCACGATCATTACCTCAGGGCACTGGCGAGCGTCGAAGCGAAGATCGGGGTCGCGACGCTCCTGGATGTCGGTTGCGGGTCCGGCGCCTTTTTACATGCAGCCAAGGAACGGGGATGGTCGGTCAGTGGAGTGGAACTCTCCCCGGTGCTCGCCCGGGCCTGCCGGCAGGCTACCGGAGTCGAGGTGGTGAACGCATCGTTTGAAACGGCGCCTCTCCCGGCGAATGCCTACGACCTCGTCAGCATGTGGGACATGATCGAGCATGTGCTGGATCCGGTGGCCTGTGTCCGGCGGGTGGGGCAGTTGTTGAAGCCCGGAGGGGTGGCCCTGTTTTGCACTCCGGATGAGGACAGTCTCCTCGCTCGAACGGGACAACTCCTGTATCGCCTGTCGGGTGGTCGGATGTCCTACCCTGCGCAGGCCCTTCATCCGACATACCATACCTTCTTCTTCTCGCGGCACAGCTTTCTGGGCATGCTTCGAAGGAGCGGTCTGCATATCGTGACCTGCCGCTCGCAGGAAGCCTTCTTCGAGCATTCGGAGCTTCCCGGCGCCCTTGCCAAATGGGGCATCAGGGCGATTGAACAACTGGGCGCCTTGGCCGATCGTCGATATGAACTCGTCTGTCTTGCCCAAAAGCCTCGATGAAGGCGATGCCGTGAGCGGACCCGGCCGTCGCGATCGGACCGGGCCGTGCGGATCGACGGGCATCGGGTTTGGAGTCCGGTCCTACGCCTCTTTGTGCTGGATCGCGATCGGATATCTCTCGTTCGTCGTGGTCATCACGTGGCTGACCGGCCACCTCGGCGAAATCGGGAATGAGGCGCTGTTCTTCAGCTCATGGACCGATGCGGCTGGATATAGGCAACTGGCCGACTACGCCGTCTCTCTGGGACAGACCGAACGGCCGCCGGACTACTTGCTGCAGCACCGGGATTTTCTCTTCCCCGTCTATTTGGGGCTGTACCATGTCGTCGGCGTGGGGGGGATGCAACTCTTCCAACTCATGCTGAACGTGCTGTCGCTGTGGTGCGTCTACGTCGCGCTGGAGATCTCTACGCGGCGTCGATGGCCGGGCTGCCTGGCTTGTGCGATCTTGGCGCTGACTCCGTCGTTTACTCTCCTTGCCTTTCATGCCTTGACGGAGACGATTGCCCTCTTTCTGGTGTCGGCGTTTGCTCTATTGCTCGCTCGTCACTGTTGGCTCAAGGAATCCGAACACCTTCCCCCGGCGGTCGGCATCCTGTCCCTTCTTGTGTGCATTCGGCCGATCGCGTTCCCGTTCTGGGTGCTGGTGAGCGCCTATTACTGGTTTGTCTGGCGGAAGACGCATCGCGTGAGCGGCTGGCAGCCGATCCTGCTTGCCGGCCCCATCGTGGTCCAAGCGCTGCTCTCCTCCGCCATCAACGGCTCCCCGGCCGTCGCCTCAGTGGGTTGGGTCGCGTTCGAGGAATGGTTCTTCCCCGTGGTGTATCAACTGCAGGAATATGGTCGATTTGATGGACGCGAGTCCCAGCAAGCCCTCGAAGGATTGCGGCGGTTCCCCTCGCTGGCCGACAAGCTGGCGTATGTTTTCCGGCACTACGACACGAGCGTCGTCTCCTACGCGAAGTTGTTGCTCGGCGAGCATCTCTTGGCCGGCTCGAACTTCGCCCACACCCGTCTCCCTGGAGCGAACTCGGGCGTGGTTCGGATGGTCGAGGGCTGGTCGATTCTGCTGAGTCGTCTGTTTCTGTTCGGGCATTGTGCCATGTTTCTGGTGGTCTTGAGCCTGCGGCGGCGCCGGCCGGGGTGGCGTCCTGAGTTCGGCGTCTCGGTGTGTTATCTCTTCGCCGCGATCCTGATCCTTCCGGCCGGCCTCGCGTACCTCCAAGGCGATCGCTACATGTTGCTGGCTGAGCCCTTGTGGCTGATCGCCCATGGCGCGGTCCTCTCACGATTCCTGTCCGGGCCCTCCGACGCGCTACTCGATGCCTGAACAGGTGCGAGGTCTTCTCGCCACCGCGTCGAATTACGATTCAGAGAAGGTGAACATGGACGTCCATCCCTTGGTGCCTGCGGTCGGTTCAGACGGCTGTGAAGCGAGTTCGGCTGACACTGCCGCACGGCCGCTCTCGGAGCGCCCGTTGGTGTCGGTCGTCATCCCCGCGTTCAACGAGGAGGCGGTGCTGGAGTCCACCCTGAGCGAAGTATGCCGGTACTTGAGGTCGCTTGAGACGTTCTACCGCTGGGAGCTCCTCGTGGTGAACGACGGCAGCACGGACCGGACCGGACAGGTGGCCGATACGTTCGCCTGCGGGTGCTCAGGGGTTCGCATCATCCATCATGTCCGGAATCGAGGACTCGGCCATGCGCTCCGGACCGGGTTTCAGTCCAGCTGCGGAAAATATGTGGTCGTGCTGGACTGCGACTTGAGCTATTCCCCCGACCACATCGGGCAGCTCCTGACTCACATCCGGCGGAGCCATGCGAACATCGTCGTCGCCTCCCCCTATGCGGAGGGCGGACGGGTCAGCGAGGTGCCCTGGCTTCGCCGCACGATGAGCGTGTGGGCGAACCGCTTCCTGGCTGCCCTCGCCAAACGCAACCTGTCGACCTACACGGGGATGATGAGGATCTACGACGGTGAGTTTATCCGTGCCGTGAGCTTGAAATCCCGCGGGCAGGACATCAGCCCGGAGATCATCTACAAAGGCATGATGCTCAATGCCGTCATCGAGGAGATTCCCGCGCATCTCGATTGGCGGGCGCAGATGGCCCTCGGCGCTCGCCGCAGTTCCAGCATGCGGGTGGTGCCGCATGTGTGTTCGACGATCCTGACGGGTTTCCTGTTTCGTCCGTTCATGTTCTTTCTGCTGCCGGGGTTGGTGCTCTTGGCGTTCTCCGCCTATGTCAATGCCTGGATGGTGATCCATTTCTGGGACGCGTTTCAGGCCGTATCGGACCAACCGTGGATTCCGTCCCGCGCCTCGCTCGCCGTCGCGCAGGCGTACCAAGCCTCTCCGCACACCTTCCTTGTCGGCGGATTGAGTTTCATGCTGAGCATCCAGCTGATCAGCCTCGGCCTGCTGTCGATGCAAAGCAAACGGTACTTCGAAGAGATGTTCCATCTTGCGAGTTCCCTGCTTCGGTCGCTGCCGGAGAGTCGTATGACGATGCGGCTGCCGGAGGGGAAGGCGCCGGCGGAAGCGGATCCGACCGATCATTCAGCCACGCATAGCCCGCGATGCGTCTTGAATAAAGGGTAAACCATCTATGACGCCGTCTCTTGGTTCGACGAAGTTTACGATTGTCACCGGTGTCGCGGGCTTTTTGGGCTCGCACCTGCTTGATCGTCTGATCGGCAACGGACATTCGGTGGTGGGCATCGACGATTTGTCCAAAGGGTCGTTGCGCAACATCGCCGCCCATCTGGGCAATCCGGCCTTCCGATTTCTGGAACGCGATGTGACGGATCCTGCGGTGTTCAACGACATCGTCGAACCGGTCGACTGCATCGTGCATCTGGCATCGCACAAGATTCCCCGATACGGCAATGCCTTGGCGACGCTCCGCGTCAACAGCCGCAGCTGCGAGAACGTGTTGGAGTTCGCCAGAAGACTCGGCTGCAAATGTCTCCTGGCCTCGACGTCCGACGTCTACGGGCGCAATCCCAAACTGCCGTTTGCCGAGGATGACGACTCCGTGTTCGGGTCGTCGAAAGTGGCTCGTTGGGGCTATGCGGTCTCAAAGCTGTTTACGGAACACTTGGGGTTTGCCTACCGGGAAGCGTATGGGTTGCCGGTGAGTGCGCTGCGCTTCTTCGGCTCCTACGGCCCCAGACATCATGTGAGCTGGTGGGGCGGGCCGCAAGCGGTGTTCATCGATGCGGTGTTGAACGATCGCGAGATTTCCATCCATGGCGACGGGCTGCAAACGCGCAGCTTCACCTACGTCACGGATACGGTGGATGGCATTTACGCCGCCATGATGTCTCCGGTTGCAGACGGAGAGGTTCTGAATATCGGCAGTGCCCACGAGATCACCATCCTGGAGCTGGCCCGGACGATTCACCGGATCGCCCAGACGCCCTGGCCCTTGAAGATGGCCTTCGTGCCCTATGATAGCTTCACCGGGCGCAAGTATGAGGATGTGCGAAGACGGGTTCCGGACATTCGGCACTCTCAGGGGCTCCTGGGCATTGTGGCCAAAGTCGGTCTTGAAGACGGCCTGGCCCGGACCATCGCGTGGCACAGAATGCAAGCCTCCACCGGGGCAGCGGTCGGCGTGCCCTCGACCGGACAAGAAGCGATCGTCCAACTCTAATTGCCGCAACCTTTTCCTGAGAGGGAGTCCAACCGTGCGCGTGGGAATCATCGGTGCCGGCATGATGGGTCTGGCACTCGCACAGCGGCTGACCGCACGAGGGTTGCGGGTGACGCTGTACGATCGGGAGGGGCAAGCCGGCGGCTTGAGCACGTACCATGATTACGGAGGGTTTACATGGGACCGGTTCTATCACGTGATCCTGCCGACGGACTCGCATCTCATCGGGTTTCTCAAGGAAATCGGGTTGGGCGAGGGGCTGCGCTGGGGGACCATGCGCACGGGACTGTACGCCAACCACAGGGTCTATCCGGTCAGCACGGCATTCGACCTCCTGCGCTTCCCCCTTGTCGGGCTCTGGGGGAAACTGAGATTGGCTCGGGCCATCCTCGCGTGCAAACGGGTTCGAGATTGGAGGTGTCTCGAAACCGTGTCCGTGGAGGACTGGTTGGTCGAGATGTGCGGACGTCGCACCTATGAGCTGTTTTGGAAGCCGCTCCTCTTGGCCAAACTCGGCGAACACTACAAGCGGGTCTCGGCGGTCTTTATCTGGTCTTATGTCACGCGGCTCTTCTCCGTTCGTGAGGGCGGGACGCAGCGCAATCAGCTTGGCTATGTCACGGGAGGCTACCGGACCGTCATCGCGCGACTGGAAGAACTGATCCGTGCGGGGGGCGGAGACATCAGGATCGGGACCTCTGTCCGATCGGTCCGCGCAGGGGCTGATGGCCGGATCATCGTGGAGGGGGAACAGGGCCACGACCAGTTCGACAAGGTGGTCTGGACCGGCCCGGTCGACGCCGGAAGTACTTTGGTCAGGCACGGGTTGGTCGAGGTGACCTCTGCCACAAGGCCGGTGGAGTATCTTGGGGTAGTCTGTCCGGTGTTGGTCACCAGGAGGCCGGTTCTTCCCTATTACACCCTCAACATCGCGGATCGGGCGGTGCCGTTCACCGGTGTCATCGGGATGAGCTCGATCGTGCATCCTGCGGAGACGGACGGTCGTTATCTCACCTACTTTCCGCAGTACGTGCTGTCCGACGATTTGTATCTTCGGCAACCGGATGAACGAGTGAAAGAGCAGTTGTTTCTAGGTCTCAGGCAGTTGTTTCCCGGTCTGAGCACAAGCGACATCGTCAGTCTGCATATCAACAGGGCGGCGAAGGTGCAACCGCTTCAAGTCCTGGAGTATTCACGCGTAGCGCCTCGGATCTCGACCGCTCATCGCAACGTCTTCATCCTCAATTCGTCCCAGCTCGTGAACTGCACGCTGAACAACAACGAGATCATCGGAGCCGTCGACACGTTCGTGTCCGAGCACGCGTCGCGGTTCGTGTCGGCCGATTCGTCCCGCGGCCGTGAGTTGACCGCGGTCCTTTCCCACTAAGCCGTATGGTCGTGAAGTATCTCAACCGGGTCGTCCCCGCTCTGTTGCCTCACGCGTCGCTCGTGAAGACGAGTGACGTCGACAAAGCCGAATGGAACTACAGGCCCGTGCTCGGGCTGGTTCAACGACTGCGCTTCCGCATGGTTGTATCGCTTTTACCGTCGGGTCGGGTGGGGCGGCTGTTGGAAGTCGGGTACGGGAGTGGGGTGTTTCTGCCTGAGTTGGCCGGGCATTGCGACCAGTTATATGCCATCGATACTCACCGCCGTCATGCGGAGGTCTCGAAGAATCTCCGGAGTCATGGGGTCCATGCGCATCTGTCGTCCGGCAGCGCCCTCGACTTGCCGTTTCCCGATCACGCCTTCGATTGTATCGTGGCGGTCAGCTGCCTGGAGTACATGGAGCCGGTCGGACGGGCCGCTCGGGAGCTGAAGCGGGTGTTGCGCGCCGGAGGCTCGCTGGTCTTCGTCACCCCGGGCCAATCACCGCTCGTGGACTTCGGTCACTACCTCTGGACCGGTTGTCGGGCTGGAGAGCATTACGGCAGCAGGCGGACGGATCTGGTTCCACGGTTGCTCGAGCATTTTGCCGTCGAACGGGACCTGCGAGTGCCCCGGCTTGCCGGGCGTCTGTTGACGTGTTACCGCGCGATGCGCTTGGTGGCCCCCGCAACCTGAGCGGCGATCCGTGAGGACCGCGCGTCCACATCCCATCGCTCCGCAGCTGAAAGTCCACGGTAGGAAAATACACGATGAGTCTGTCTGGTGGAAATCGACCGATCGCCAGTCTGTCCTGTGACTTGGACGATCGCTGGGCGTACATGAAAACCCACGGCAATCCGGCGTGGGAGGGCCTGCCGTCCTATCTCGCGACGGTGGTCCCTCGTCTTCTGTCGGTCCTGGCCGACCATGACTTCACAGCCACGATATTTCTCGTCGGACAAGACGCCGCGCTGGACAGAAACCGCGATCTGTTCCGTTCCATTGCATCGGCGGGACACGAGATCGGGAATCATTCCTTCCACCACGACCCTTGGCTCCACACCTATTCCGGGGCGGACATCGCGAGGGAATTGGAGCTCGCCGAGTACCATATCGAGCAAGCCACCGGACAGCGCCCGGTCGGTTTCCGGGGACCGGGATACAGCCTTTCGGAAGCGACCATCGGTGAGTTGGCTCGACGGGGATATCTCTACGATGCGTCCACGTTTCCCACCTTCATCGGTCCGCTCGCTCGCGCGTATTTCTTCATGTCGAGCACGTTTACCAGAGAGGAAGCGGAGCGGCGCCGGAATATCTTCGGCGGATGGCGCGACGGCATTCGGTCGATACGACCCTATCGGTGGGACGACGCCAAGGCCGGCCTGATCGAGATTCCGGTGACGACGATGCCGGGCATCAGACTTCCCATTCATTTCAGCTACGTGCTGTATTTGAGCCTCTACTCGACGCGTCTCGCCCGAAACTATTTTGCCTCTTCGTTGGCCTTGTGCCGCCTGACCGGGATGGAGCCGTCGCTGCTGCTTCACCCTCTGGACATGCTGGGAAATGATTCAGCGGAGGGCGTGGCTTTTTTCCCCGGCATGCGCTTGCCGCTTGCACAGAAGCTGCGGCTGCTCCACCAGTTGCTCGATTGCTTGGGGCGGCAGTTTCGCATCGTCACATTGCGAGACCACGCGCAACGACTCGCCGAACACGCGACGGTGCCGAGCTTCAGTCCTGCGCTCTGACGGCCTGTCGCACCCGCTCGCACCGACGATCTCGCCCCGAGGACCGCCCGAGAGGGGAACAACATCAATACACAGGGAGCCGCCCATGAACGTACCACTGCTTGATCTCAAAGCTCAGCATGAGCCCATCCGAAAGGACCTGCTTGCTGCGATGGAGCGCGTGCTCGATCAGAACGCCTTCATCCTTGGGCGGGACGTCGCCGAACTCGAAGAGCGTGTGGCCCAGTACTCCGGGACTCGGCACGCGGTCGGGGTGTCGTCGGGGACCGATGCCCTCCTCGCGGCGCTGATGGCGTTGGATATCAAGGCCGGCGACGAGGTGATCACGACTCCGCTGTCCTTCTTTGCCACCGTCGGGGCGATCGTACGGCTCGGGGCGAAACCGGTCTTTGTGGACGTCGATCCGATTACCTATAACGTGGATGCCGAGCGGATCGAAGCGGCGGTCACTCCACGGACGCGGGCCATGATCCCGGTGCATCTCTACGGACAATGCGCGGATATGGACGTGATCCTCGAGATTGCCGCGCGTCATGGGCTCGCCGTCATCGAGGATGCGGCTCAAGCCATCGGCGCCGAGTATCGTGACGGGCGGCGGGCCGGCAGTATGGGCACGATGGGCTGTTTTTCCTTCTTTCCGAGCAAGAACCTGGGAGGGTTGGGAGACGGCGGTATGGTCGTCACCAACGACGACCGACTCGCCGAGCGGTTGCGGGTGCTCCGCGTGCAGGGCGGAAAACCGAAATACTATCACCGGGTCATCGGCGGGAACTTTCGACTCGATACGCTGCAAGCCGCCGTGCTCAACGTCAAGCTCCCGTACCTCGATCGTTGGACGGCGTTGAGGCAGCAACATGCCGACCTCTATGCAGATTTATTGCAACAGATGGGAGCCGAGGCGCTTGGCCTCCGTCTGCCGCAGGCCGTGTACAAGCGAAGCGGGGTACCCCACTACCACATCTACAACCAGTTCGTGATCGGCGTGCCCAAGCGGGATCAGCTGCGGGAGTTTCTGAAAGCCAAGGGTATCGGGACCGAGATTTATTACCCCGTCCCGCTGCATCTGCAAGAATGTTTGCAGTCCCTCGGCCACAAGACCGGCGATTACCCTGAGGCGGAGCGGGCATGCCGGGAGTTGGTGGCGCTGCCGATTTACCCGGAATTGAACGCGGATCAGCAGCACTACGTCGCCGCGACGGTGCGCGAAGGCCTGGCCCAATGAAGGTCGTGTCGATCATCGGTGCCCGCCCGCAGTTCATCAAGTGCGCCCCTGTGTCGCGCGCCTTGCGCCGCAGGACGCAGGAGGTCTTGGTCCACACCGGACAGCACTACGATGACAGCATGAGCGGTGTGTTTTTCCGGGAATTGGGGATCCCGCAACCGGACTACTACCTCGGCGTCGGATCGGGGCCGCACGGCTGGCAGACCGGTGAGATGTTGAAGCAAATCGAGGAGATTCTGCTGAAAGAGCAGCCTGACGTCACGCTCGTGTATGGAGACACCAACTCCACGCTCGCCGGCGCGCTGGCATCGGTCAAGTTGCATGTTCCCGTGGCCCATGTCGAGGCCGGGCTTCGCAGCTTCAATCGACGGATGCCGGAGGAACTCAATCGCATCGTCACGGATCGACTGTCCGAACTCCTGCTCTGCCCCACGACGACCGCGGTGGAAAACCTGCGCCGGGAGGGAATTGCACGCGGGGTCTACCTGGTCGGCGACGTCATGTATGACGCGTTGTTGGATAGCGTCGAGCGGTCGAACCAAGTCTCGACCATCTTAGAGCGTCTCGGTGTGGAACCGGGGCGTTATCTGCTGGCGACCGTCCATCGCGCGGACAACACGGACCGGCGGGATCGCCTCGAGAGCATCCTGAACGCCTTTCGCGTCCTTGCCGAAGCGGGTGAGACGATCGTGTTTCCGATCCACCCACGGACCCGCAAGGAGATCGGCCGACTCTCCGCTGCCTGCCCTCCGAAGGTTCGCCTGATCGATCCCGTGTCGTACCTGGATATGGTGCATTTGGAGTCCATGGCTCGGGCCATCCTGACCGACTCGGGGGGGATTCAGAAGGAGGCCTATTGGCTCGGCATCCCCTGCATCACCCTGCGGGAAGATACCGAATGGGTGGAGACCGTCGAGAGCGGTTGGAATCGGTTGGTCGGGACGGACACGGAACGGATTGTCGCCGCCGTCACAGCGGCCGCTCCCGGCCATCACCAGGTATGGCCCTGGAAACGGGGGGCGGCTTCGGAATCCGTCGCACACCTCGTGAGCAGCCATCATTCCCCGTTCGGCACCGACACGGTACCAGGCGCGCCCAACACGAGCGTCCCGGGGAGTTTCTATGTCTGCTGAGTGGGATACCGTCTCGAATTTGCACAAAGGTGGTGCGTCATGATCAACGGTGTCGGAACGGTCCTCGTGCTTGCGCCGCATACCGACGACGGGGAGTTGGCCTGTGGTGCGACCATGCACAAGCTCGTCGAGCAAGGATGCCGTGTCTACTATATGGCATTTTCGATCTGTGAAGATTCGGTTCCCGAGGGGTTTCCACCGGATACGTTGCTGCAGGAACTCCTTTCCGCGACCTCGCTTCTCGGACTCGACAAGAAGGACATCATCGTCGCGCGGCATAAAGTACGGCGTTTCAACGAGGTCCGTCAGGAGATCTTGGAGCATTTGGTCCGGCTTCGATACGAATTGAACCCCGACTTGGTGTTCATGCCGTCGACTCGGTCGCTTCATCAGGACCATCAGGTGATTCATATGGAGGGCATGCGCGCCTTCAAGAAGCACACTTGCTTTGGGTACGATCTTCCCTGGGACACGCTGCAATTTCCGGCGAATGCCTTCCATGCCGTCGACGAACGGCATATCGAAGCCAAGATAACCGCACTCAAGATGTACAAGACGCAAGCGCATCGGGATTACGTCGACCCGAACTTCATCCGCTCGCTCGCTCGAGTGCGAGGCGAGCAGGGCCACTGCCGCTGGGCTGAGGCCTTCGAAGTCTTGCGAATGAATCTGTGAGCGTCGTGAGCCTGTTCGATGATTCCAGCCACGAGCCATTCCGGCGAGAGGGGTATCCACGAGTCCTGTGCGAATACGTCGGCGTCCCTGCGGCGCGAGCGGGATTCGTCGACAGGGTCCCACGTGCGGCGCATCGCGATTCACCAGCCGAACTATGCTCCCTGGATCGGGTATTTTTCCAAGATGGCGACTGCGGACACGTTCATCTTTTTGGACGATTGCCGGATGCCGCTGGGACGAAGCTATGTGTCCCGTGTCCGGGTGAGGGAGCGAACGACGAGCCGGTGGCTGACCGTTCCTATACAGCGGAGGGCCGGCGAGCTCGTCGGCGATGTCCGTTTCGCCGATCGCGCATGGCCGCGGAAACATCTGGCCACGATGCGTGCGAACTATGGCCGATGCCCGTTTTTCGATTCCGTGATGGCGATCATCGCCCCCATCTACCACGATCCGGGGGACCGGCTGGCGCATTTCAACATCCGGCTGATCCAGGCGCTCGGCAAATTCGTCGGCATTACGCCGGAATTCCGTTTGGCCTCGGAGTTGGCGTGCGCGTACACGGGAACCCAACGGCTCGTCGACATCGTGCAGCGGGTGGGCGGGACTGTGTATGTATCGGGAGCCGGGGGGGCGAAATACCAGGAACCGGCGATGTTCGAGTCCGCTCACATCCAGCTTGAAATGCGCCGGTATCATCCCGTTCCGTACCGGCAGCAAGGGGCCCCGTTCACGGCGGGACTCAGCATCCTGGATGCGCTCTTCAACGTGGGCCCGGCGGCACGCCACGTGCTCCGTTATGATCCCGTCGCCCCGCCGCTCCCGACCCCCGGCGAGCCTCGGCAGGCATGAATCGGCAAGCGTCACATTGTGTGGGCTTGTGGGGGCCGGCCGCATGTGTCTTCCTTTTCACCGTGCTGTGCGGGGGAGATCGGTACATCGCCGTCTCTGCGACCGATGCGATGGGAAGCCCGGCTGAATCACGGCCCGAGGCGGCCCGCGGCCCCCTGACCGTTCACCCGAACAACCCTCGGTACTTTACCGACGGGACCGGCAGGGCGATCTATCTTGCCGGCTCCCATCATTGGAACAATTTCCTGGACAGCGGGGAAGCCCACCAACCGATCAAGACGTTCGACTTCGATCGCTACCTGTCCCTGCTCTCTTCGTTCGGACATAACTTCATTCGGTTGTGGGCATGGGAAGGAGGCGTGAACAAGAACTATGTGGATCTGTTTCCATACGCCAGAACCGGGCCGGGTGTCGCATTGGACGGCAAGCTCCGTTTCGATCTCGACCGGTTCGATCGCGCCTATTTCGATCGGCTCCGCTCCCGCGTCGTGGCCGCTCAGGCCCGCGGCATCTATGTATCCGTGATGCTCTTCAACGGCTGGAGCCTCTACGATCACGGGTTTGGAAACCCCTGGTCCCGGCATCCGTTCAATGCGGCCAACAACGTGAACGGGGTCAATGGAGACCCGGATGGTGACGGGGAGGGGAAGGACCTCCAGTCGCGGCCGACGCCGGCGGTCTTGGCGCGGCAGGAAGCGTATATACGCCAGGTCGTCGATGCGGTGAATGATCTCGACAATGTGCTCTATGAAATCAGTAACGAGAGCGACCTTCTTTCCAAGGATTGGCAGTATCGCATGATCCGGTTCGTCCACGACTATGAACGCACCAAGCCCAAGCAGCATCCGGTGGGGATGACCGCCTTCGATACGAATCCGGAAGAAGCCGACCGAAGCCGGGCCATGGAAGTGTTGTTGGCGAGTCCCGCCGAGTGGATCTCCCCCTGCAACGATCGGACGGCGAACTATGCTACGGCGCCGCCCGCAACCACGGGCAGGAAAGTCGTGCTCGCCGATACGGATCATTTCTTTCCTGTGGGAGGAGACCACAGCTGGGTATGGAAGACATTCCTGCGCGGCCTCAACCCTGTATACATGGATCCGCTGGATCAGATCACGGGGTTGTCTCAGGATCCAGTGGGGGCCGAAACGGCCAGAAAGGCGATGGGCCACACGCGTTCTTACGCAAGGAAGATGAACCTCGCCGCGATGAAGCCCGACAGCGCCGTCTGCTCCACCGGGTACTGCTTGGCGGGTCACGGATCCGAATACGTCGTGTATCTGCCGTTCGGCGCGCATTGGTTCGAACCGTGGGTCGCGCAGTTCCCCCTCCGCGTCCAGCGATGGATAAAATCATTGAACCTGTTCCATAGAACGGTGACGGTCGATCTCTCAGCCGTGTCGCGGCCCGTCGCTGTGGAATGGTTCGATCCAGTGAAGGGCATCACTCTACCCGGCGGGACCAGCGAAGGCGGCAAGCCGCAGCACTTCACCGCTCCCTTTCGCGGAGATGCCGTGTTGTACTTGCGCGCCTCATCGTGACCGAACACCGGCCGATTTTGGTCGTGAACATCCTCATCGCATCCGAGCAACCGCAAGGTAACCAGTAGGTAGCGGCACGGTTCCAGCAACCAGCCGGTGTCCTTCGATTTCACGTCCACACTCCCACTGCCGAGCCGACGAGAGGCCGTCATCCGTGCCGAGCCGTAGGCGATTAGCGGGAGATCATCGGACAGTGGAGCGTTCGGGGACTTGGAGACTCCCGACGCCCCTCCCTGGAGATGGTCGGGTGCCGGCCGAATGCATCACCCCATAGAATGTCGATGACAAGCCGAGAGCAACTCATTCGAGCCAGACTGGCCATGCTGACCATGGCCATGGAACTCAGGAACGTGGCCAAGGCCTGCAAACTGGCAGGCGTCAGCCGATCGCAGTTCTACGCGTTGAAGAAGATCTATGAGACCTCCGGCAAGGAGGGGCTGGCGCCGAAAATTCGGAGGAAGCCCCGCATGCCCAATAGGACCGCAGCTGAGGTGGAATCTCAAATCCTTCTGAAAACTCAGGATAATCCTCACATCAGCTATCTTCGGCTCGCCAACCAGATGAGAACGGAGGGAATTGCGGTGACTCCTTCCATGGTTCGGTATGTCTGGCAGCGACATGGATTGTCCACGCGGAGTGCGCGGGTTCAGTGGTTGAGGAAGGCGAAGAGAGATCAACGGCCGCTCCGAGCCGGAATGCCTCACGATGACAGACTCCCGGTTTCTCCGGAAGGCGTGCTGTCTAGCGGCGGAAACCCATCTACCTCGACCGCGGCAGGCATGGTCTGATCCTGCGTATTGTCCGGAGTTCTTCAACTAAGTATATGCCGTATTTTCCTGTTGACCATTCGGCGCCGAGCGGGAATAATCAGCACCGGCGAATCAACCATGCTACGGCTGTCGAACGGTACGTGTGCGGTACCGGCGAGACTGACTAGACAATCGGCAATTCATCACATCGCGTCGTCGGTTCCTTAGCCTGAAGGAGGATCTCCATGCACCGACTGATACTCACCTGCGGCATTACGGCGATCGTGCTTGCGGCTCTTCTCTCGGAGGCCCAGGCCTCACCGGCAAGTCTCCCCTTGATGGAGAGTCTCGGCGGCCACAAGTTGCCGGCTACCTGGGATTCTCAATGGTGGCAATTGTTGCTCCAATGGCTGGGCGGATCCTGGAACCCGACACCCAAAGGCAGCGTGCCCATTCCTGGTACGTTGGCGCTCTTCGGCGCCGGGTTTGGCGCCTTGGTGTGGTGGCGGGAACGCAAGTCAAGACAGTAGGTCAAGGTCGTTGATTCTGGGAGAGCGGAGCGATGTTCCGGCTCTCCCGAGTCACGCCGGTTCCCCGCTTCGCCCCGCGCGTTCTGTCTCAAGCAGGGGCATAGGTTCTTGTTCCTTCGTGTTCGCCTCAAGGGCGTAGAGTCTGCATCCTACCCGGGGGTTCCCCGAGTCTTCAGCCGATCCTTCCGACAGCGGCGATCTCGCCCATCGGCGGCAGGTGCCGCGATGCCCGCGGCCGTTCGGAGCGCCTGGGCCAGCTTTTCCGTTTATCCCGGTGCCGGCTCGTCATTGACATGAACGATACTTCAGGAACGAGGCCCGTCACGGTTGACTGGAGTGAAGGCTCGATCCCTCCGCACTGGTTGGTAAGCGGTGGCCTCCTCCTCGTCGTGAGTCTCGCCGTTGTCGGCTTCTACTGGGCGACGGTTCTCAGCTTGCTCGACGCCTGGGGGAGTTCTCGCACATACGCACACGGATACTTGGTCATCCCGGCCGCCGGTTACCTGGTCTGGTGTTATCGGGAGCGACTTTTCACGATCGTGCCTAGGGCCAATGTGTGGGGCCTGCTTTCCCTCCTCATGGTCGAAGGGTTGTGGATTGTCGGAAAGATGTTCAGCCTCGTGGCGCTCCAGCAGGCCGCGATCGTGTGTGTATTCCCGTGTCTCGTGCTGACTATCTTGGGCCAAGAGGTCGCTCGGACTGTCTCATGGCCCATGGGATTCCTGCTCTTCATGCTGCCGTACGGGACCTCGATCGAGCCTTGGCTTCAGGCCTGGACAGCCGCCGTCATTGTGGGGGGGCTCAGCGTACTAGGTATTCCGCATCGATACGACACCTTTCAGATCACCGTTCCCTCCGGTATCTGGGAAGTCGCACCTGACTGCGGAGGGCTCCGGTATCTCCTGCCGGGCCTCGCATTGGGGTATGCGTTCTCAATCCTAGCCTACCGGTCTCCCTGGCGCCGCGCGGGGTTTCTCATTCTCTGTGGAACCATGCTCATGTTGGCGAACGGGCTGCGGGCGTTCGCCGTCATCCTCGGAGACCATCTGGGTATCGCGGTAGGCACCGATCATCGTGTGTTCAGTTACAGCGTGTACGGCATGACGATTCCGTTGCTCTATTGGATCGGCAACAAATGGGTCGACGGCGGGATCGACGGCGCGCCACCACGCCGATCGGCCTCCGGCTGCGGACAGTATGAATTTGGAAAGGCCGTCATGGCCGCTATGGCCGCCGTTGCGGTACTGGCGGTCGCACCGAGCGTGGCGTGGTGGTGGGCTGATCGCCCCTAGCACGCCGGCGCCTCCGAACCGTTCTGCTTCCGATTTCCCTCCGTCATCATCAGTCAAGCCCTCGACAGCGCCAGGAATGCGCACATCGAAAAAGGAGACAGTGGAATGTCGAACTTCATGCCGTTTCATGTGCCGGACGTCGGGGAGGAGGAGATCTCAGCGGTCGTCGACGTGTTGCGATCCGGGTGGCTCACGACCGGTCTCAAGGCCAAACAGTTCGAGAATGAATTCGCGGCTATGGTCGGCGCCCGTCATGCGATTGCGGTCAACTCCTGCACGGCTGCGCTGCACCTCGCGTTGGATGCCATCGGGCTCGCCGAAGGAGACGAAGTTATTGTGCCGACGATGACGTTTGCGGCCACGGCCGAGGTAGTGCGCTATTTCAAGGCCAAGCCTGTTTTGGTGGACTGCCGGGCCGAAACCTTGAATATCGATCCGGACGCCGTCGAGCGGGCCATCTCACCGCGCACCAAGGCCGTGATCCCGGTGCATTTTGCGGGGCATCCTTGCGAGATGGCTCCCATCCTCGATATCGCCGGCAAGCACGGCATCCGCGTGATTGAGGATGCCGCCCATGCATTTCCGGCAAGCTACGCGGGAAGAATGATCGGCAATATCAGTGACTACACCTGCTTTTCCTTTTATGCCACCAAGAACATTACGACCGGCGAGGGCGGGATGGTGACGACGAACGACCAGGAGGGCGCGGAGCGGATTCGGAAGATGAGCCTCCATGGGTTAAGCCGAGACGCCTGGAACCGGTATGCAGACAAGGGGTCCTGGTACTATGAAATCTTGGCGCCGGGGTACAAGTACAACCTGACGGATATCGCTGCGGCACTCGGCCTCGCCCAACTCCACAAATCCGAGCGCTTTTGGAAGACACGAGACAGACTGGCCGCACTGTACGACGAAGGGCTCCGGGAGGTGCCGGAAATCGTTCGGCCGACCGCGGCCCCGCATGTTCAGCATGCGTGGCACTTGTATGTCATTCAGTTGGACCGGAGTCGCCTTCGGATCGACAGAGGGGAGTTCATCCGACAGTTGCAGGGCGTTGGTATCGGGTGCAGTGTCCATTTTATCCCTCTTCATATCCATCCCTATTACCGTGATGCGTACGGATATGTCCCCGAGGATTGCCCGAACGCGTATGCGGCATTCCAGGGAACGATCTCGTTGCCCCTCTATCCGAAGATGACCGAGGGGGACGTCCGACGTGTGACTGCGGCCGTGAGGGAGATTGTCCAGGAGAACCGACGATGATCAAACGTGGTTTCGACATCCTGTTCGCCGTATCGGGGCTTGTGGTGACGTGGCCTCTGTGGATGTTGGCCGTTGCCTTGATCAAGCTTGAGTCCAAAGGGCCGGTGTTCTTCAAGCAGGTTCGGATCGGCAGAGGGTTCCAGCCGTTTTCGATCTACAAGTTCCGGACCATGGTAACGAATGCGTCGAGCCTCGGCGGCCCGATCACCATCGCGCAGGATCCTCGCGTCACCAAGGTCGGAACGTTTCTCAGACGCACGAAACTGGACGAGCTTCCGCAATTGCTGAATATCCTGAAGGGCGATATGAGCGTGGTGGGGCCGCGCCCGGAGGTGCCGCTGTACGTCGAGTTGTTCCGGGCGGACTACGCCGATATCCTGCACGTTCGGCCGGGGCTCACCGACTTGGCCTCCCTGAAATACATCGACGAAGCCAGTCAACTCGCCGGTGCCGAACAGCCTGAGGTGGAATATCGCACGACGATTCTGCCGGAAAAAATCAGGTTGGCCAGGTTGTATGTCGAGCGGGCATCGATTCTGCTCGATGTGGCAATCATTGCGCAAACCTGCCTCCGCCTCTTCGGTATCCCCTGGATCGTGTGCGAATTGCCAGAACTCCAGACCTTGAACGATCCGCGTATTTCCACTACGGCGTTGGGCCGGGTCCAGTCCAAGATACTGGAATGGCGTCGTCCGCTCATCGTGGGACTGGACATCGTTCTCATCGTTCTGGCGAACTACCTCGCGTTTTGGCTTCGGTTCGATGGAAATATCGCCTCGGACGAGCAGACGAGGTTTATCGCCACGCTGCCTTGGCTCATCGCCATTCGAGGCGCGTTGTTCGTCGTGTTTCGCCTGAACGAGGGATTGTGGCGCTATGTCAGCATTTGGGACCTTCAGAACATCGTGAGCGGGGTGTTGATCGGGACGGCATGTTTCGCCGCCGTCGTCCGCTGGGGGCTCGGCATGCCGGACTACCCTCGGTCCATCTTCATCATAGACAGTCTGCTCCTGATCGGATTCGTCACCGGCGTGCGCCTCCCGTCTCGATTGCTACGGGATCGGATGATCTATCGGCAGAAGCGCAAAGTGCTGATCGTCGGCGCCGGCGACTCCGGCGAGCGAATCGTGAGAGAGATGAGAACGAGGTCGTCCTATCGCTACCAACCGATCGGCTTCGTGGACGACAATGAAGACCTGCTCAAGAAGCGCATTCATGGGATCAAGGTGCTCGGAGCGTTGAAAGACATCCCACGCATCGTGACGGAACATCGACCGGAGGAGGTGGTTCTGGCCATGCCGGGAGCCGGCCCGTCGCTCCTGCGGCAAATCATTGCCGAGTTGGAACCGTTCAAAGTCTCCATCAAGACCCTGCCGGGCATCAAAGACCTTGTCGCCGACAAAACGGCCATCAGCCAGATTCGCAATGTGTCGCTCGCCGATCTGCTGCCGAGAGCAGCCGTGCAGTTTGAAAATCACGCGCTGAAAGACATGGTGGCGGGCAAGTGTGTCCTGATTACAGGTGCGGGGGGATCCATCGGATCGGAACTGGCCCGGCAGGTCGCCGCCCTCCGGCCTAAGGCGCTCGTGCTGTATGAACGCCATGAAAACAGTCTGTATGCCATTGCGAAGCAGCTCGACGACAGCGATTGTTCCGCCTTTGCGCATCCTGTCATCGGTGATGTCACGGACGGGCGGCGCCTGTCGTTGGTGATGGAGCAACATCGTCCCAGTCTTGTCTTTCATGCCGCGGCTCACAAACATGTGCCGTTGGTGGAAATGAACGTCGCGGAAGCTCTCAAGAACAATTGCATGGGCACGCGAATCGCCTGCGAGACCGCGCATCGATTCGGCGTGGACCGATTTGTGCTGATCTCGACCGACAAGGCGGTCAATCCCTCCAGCGTCATGGGCGCGACAAAACGGGTGGCGGAGCTGATCGTTCAAGATATGGCTCGGCGGAGTACGACGCGATTCTCGACAGTCCGCTTCGGCAACGTCTTGGGGAGCAGCGGTAGCGTGCTCTTGCGATTCATGGAGCAAATCGAAAAGGGTGGGCCCGTCACGGTCACTCACCCTGCGATCCGCAGGTATTTCATGTTGATTCCGGAAGCCGTCAATCTCGTCTTGCAGGCTGCGTCATTGCGGGAACAGGGAGCGACCTATGTGTTGGACATGGGGGAGCAGATCAGGGTGCTGGATCTTGCAAGAAATCTGATTCGACTGTCCGGTTTCGTTCCCGGTCGGGAGATACCGATTCGATTCGTCGGCCTCCGTCCGGGCGAGAAGTTGCACGAGGAACTGGTCGGACGAGGTGAGCTGACCGAGCCTTCATCGATCGATAAGATACTTCGGATTCATACCGCGCTTCCTCACGACCTCGATCTCTTCCAACACAAGGAGTTGGTGCTCGAAGCGGCCGCGCACATCGACAACGCCACCTGGGCTCTGGAGCGGCTGCAAGACATTGTACCGACGTTCCGATCCTCGGCGGCGGAGGAGTGCTCCATACCGCCGGCGCTCGAAGAGTCGATAGACGAAGAAGCGTTGCGGCAATTGTGAGTAATCGGCGGATTTACACAGCCTGCGGGTAGGTGGTGTCACTCGATCAAACCCGAACAGCACGATCACTCTCGGATCTTTGAATTTTCACTGGAGCGGTACATGCCAACGATCGACATTCGTCCGGATATCACGCAGTCAGGCTCGCTCATGCTCAAGGAGTACCTCTCCATGGCCTGGCGGCGGAAATGGGTCATCCTCGGCTCGATAGGGCTGGTCCTGGCTATCGCATGGGCCTATTGCCTCCTCGCGCCGAAGCTGTACCGCTCGGAAACGATGATCCTGGTGGAGGACCAAAAGATTCCGGAAGCCTACGTGCAAGGTGTCGTGGAAACCAACCTCGAACAACGGATCTTCCTCATTCAGCGCCAAGTGACCAGTCAGGCGCTCCTGCGCGAGGCTGTGAAGGAGTTCAATCTGTATCCGCATATTACTCAGGAATCGGGGATAGATACCGCGATCGGTTTCGCCGCCGATGCCATTACGGTCGAGATGGTCGGGAAGGAACTCCGCGGAAACTTTATCGGCCGTAGCGGGATCGATGCGTTTACGATTGCGTTCCTCCACGAAGATCCGGGGATTGCGATGAAGGTGACGGACTGGCTTGCCTCTCGATTCATCAGGGAGAACTTGAAGTCCAGAGAGCAGACCGCTGAGAGTACGACGGAATTTCTTGACGACGAGGTGGGGAGAATCAAGGCAGAGCTGGAACGGCGTGAGGATGAGGTCAGTCGATTCAAATCTGCGCACATGGGCGAACTGCCTCAACAAATGGAGGCGAACCTTCGAGCGTTGGACCGGCTTCAGACTGAAATCACCGCGGTGACCGAGAGCACCCAACGTCTTTCTGATCGGTTGGCGCTGGTTCAGAAGGCCATTCAGGAGTACCAACAGTTCGGCCGGACCAATCCGACGTTGGCGTCCGGACCGGTTGAGCCTGATCCCCTGTTCCGAAGGCACAAGGAGCTGAGGGAGAAGCTCGTGAAACTGAAGGCGGAGTTCTGGGACTCGTATCCCGAGGTGTTATTGACGAGGGACGAACTCACTCAGGTCGAGAACGAACTGATCGCGCTCTACGGTCCGAACGTTCTGAAGCCGGGAGAAAAACCTCTTGATCCGTACGTTCAGGAACTCAAGCGGCAGCAGAGCGAATTGGGCTCCGAGCTCTCCTTGTTGAAACAACGGCATCGATCTCTGATGACGGATCGACGCGATTACGAAAGTCGGGTTGAGAAGGCACCTGAAGTCGAGCAGCAACTGTTGATTTTGGAGCGAGACTACAACAACGTCAAGAACAGTTACACCTCCCTTCTGGACAAGCGACTGAACGCCCGTGTGGTGGAGAATCTCGAGAAACGGCAAAAAGGCGGCCAGTTTCGGATCCTGGATGCCGCGAATTACCCTCGCTTCCCGGTCTTCCCGAATCAGAAGCGGATTCTGATTCTTGCCTTCATCATCGGCTGCGGGCTTGGCGTGGGGATCATCGTGGTTCAGGAGCGCCTTAACCCGCAATTCCAGTACCCCGAGGACGTGGAATTCATGCTGGGACCGAGACTCCTTGCCGCTATCCCGGATTTCACCCAGGAATTTGCCCGGATGACGAGAAGGGGCCATCTGCCGGCGCCGGATTTCCCGGTAACCCGCAACGAGCAGGCCATGGCCGCGGGAGTTCGCGCAGTCGGTTGGAGGAGGCTGGTAGGGCAGGGAGGTACGAAGGATCCTTACCAATTGCTCCAGCTCGGATTTATCGCGAGGTGGTGCCCTACCTCGGTGACGGGAGAGCAGTACCGAGTGGCCGCAACCCGTCTGGCGCTGCTTGAGCGGGACGGACAGCCTATCGTCGCTGCTGTGACCAGTTCGGTCAAAGGGGAGGGGAAGACGACGACGGCGGTCAACCTGGGATACACGTTGGCACGCGATCTGGGCAAGCGGACGCTCATTTTGGAATGTGACTTTGTGCATCCGATGCTCCACCAATACATGGAAACGACGCCGAAGTACGGCATCTCCGATGCGCTCATGGGCGATGTGCCCTTCGAGGAATGTCTGGCGGAATTCGGCGATGTTCCCTGCTGGATCATGCCGGTGGGTAACTATCGAACGAACATCAACGAATTGGCGAAGACTGAACGCTTTGCCCATGTCTTGGCCCGGTGCCGCGCCGAATTCGACTATGTACTCATCAATGCGCCTCCCATACTTCCGCTCGCCACCATGAACATGCTGGAGCAGCACTCGGACATGATTCTTATGGTGGTCCGGGCGTCCTCCACGACGCACCACGTTGTGAAGCGAGCGCTGGGTTCGTTACGCGCCGAACGACCGCTGCACGTGATCCTCAACGCGGTCGAAGCGCACTCTCTGCCGACGTACATGTATGACACCTACTATCAACAGATCGCTCACGCCAAGCAGCCGTCATCCCCTTCGGTGAAATCGTGAAGCCATCTCCCCGGTCGCGGCTCTGCCGGAGGGGCCGCATGGAATACGGCAGACGGACCGGCTCCACTCCCTAGCCGACTCCCTGGTCTTTCCCAGGTCTACAGTTCAACGCGGGAATCCGTTCACGCTCCGACGCTGTTTGCCTTCAGAGGCCGGGTAGATGCGAAATAGGGAATCGTCCGTAGCGGCGAAGCAGGCTTAGAAAGGAGAACGCGAATGGGAACTCAAAACTGGATCGTAAAAAACGCAGGAGGACGCGAATGGGGTCTGATCAAGCGGCTGGTGATCGACTCCGGGACAAGGCAAATCAACTTCGCGGATGTGGTGGTGATTCATTCGGGAGATCTGATTCGGATTCCTTGGGATAGCTTTGAAGTGCAACGAGAGGGTATTCGTCTTCGAATGACGGAGTCGCAAGTCGTGGGGAGCGACGTCCGGGTCGGCGATGATATGCATGGCGGTGTCGTTTCGATGGACGTGTGGCCCTAAACCCTCCGACTTGTTGCCCGATGCCGAACCTGTGACGGGCATTGCGTTTCCGGGAGGCACAGAGGGCGGGAGCGGACCTCTGGTTCAGATCTCTCGAAAGGCATGTTGCAAGTTAATGGGACTGGCCGGGAAAACATTCCGCCGGCATGGTTTCTCCGCCTCGGAAATCCGACCGCTGTGTCCAACGCTGGAGCACGGATTGCCGGTCGAACGTAAGCACATACTGCTCGCACCAGGTGCCGGGCGCGCTGTATCGGTTGCCGGCCTGTTGTTCCCGCTTCTCATAGACCCAGACGGTCTCTCCGCCTTCAGCGGCGCTTGTCGCCTGGGGCGCCCCCAAATGTTCACGTACCTCGGTTTGCGACGCGCGCCCTCGCGCTTCATTCAGATAGGCCGCCTCCCGGGTTTGCAGCGACCCGCAAGCAGCAAGCAGCAGCCCCACCGATAACATCCCCGCAGATAAGCTGAGTTTCATTGTAGTCCTCCCGGTCAATCGACGACGATGTCGTCGGCCCTTCCTCCGTAGACCCACGATCCCATTGTACCTCGAACAGACCCGGCACACACGTGACCGACCCCCCTTCTTGCAGAGCGGGGAGGACGGATCGGCTGGGTGCGTCCGGAATCGCGGCTTCGTCAGCCTAGGCTAGGCCCAGGCTTTGGGACTAGGAGAACGGTGTTGCGGAAAACCTAGGAGGCTGTTGAAAGACTAGCGCGGCACAGCTGCTACGTTCGCCGGTGGGCGATCCACGGTACAGGAACGACCTGCCGGATATTCAAAAAGACCGTCCAGCGAGGTCCACGGCGCGATGGATAAAGAGCGTCACGTTCGTGGACGCCGGCGAGACGTACTTCTTCTTACCCGAACCCGCCGAGACGGGTTCTTTCCCGTGGCCGTACGGTGAATCTCTGAGCGATGCGAGAACAAAGCCGGCGGGATTGTTCAACGTCCTGCTAG
>WBZO01002055.1_pt1 | contig 27949 bp, 19 predicted proteins | sample 5204261 | NCBI WGS metagenome assembly WBZO01 (sample SAMN12412400, study PRJNA552823) | activated sludge metagenome | isolation source: activated sludge from anammox sidestream of wastewater treatment plant... | place: USA: North Carolina | collected 2017-09
TCGGCGCTGGGGGCGCTGCAGGGGGAGGCGGCGGGGGTGGACGGTGTGGCGGCGCTGATGGCGGCGCTCGACACGTATATTCCGCTGCCGGAGCGCGAGGTGGACAAGCCGTTTCTGATGCCGATCGAGGATGTGTTTTCGATCAGCGGGCGGGGGACGGTGGTGACCGGGCGTGTGGAACGGGGCCGGGTGAAGGTGGGTGAGGACGTCGAGATAGTGGGCTTTGCGCCGACGATGAAGAAGGTGGTGACCGGCGTGGAGATGTTCCGCAAGCTGCTGGATGCGGGCGAGGCGGGCGACAACATCGGGGTGCGCTTCGCGATTCGCGAGGGCGGGCGGACGGTGGGCGCCGGCACGATCACCGAGATTCTGGCCTAGCGCACGACGAGGCGCCGACACCGGCCCAACGGAGAACCGAGCAATGCGCGACATGGTCACCCTCGCGTGCACCGACTGCAAGCGTCGCAACTACAACACGACGCGGAACAAGAAGAAGCAGACCGAGAAGCTCGAGATGAGCAAGTACTGCCGCTTCTGCCGGAAGCACACGACGCACAAGGAGAGCAAGTAACAGCCTGGGGTCGCGTGGCGGGCAGGTGGGGCCCCGGGGATGACCGCCGGCTGCCGCCGACCGAGGCTGGAGTCACAGGCCAATAGCTCAATTGGTAGAGCACCGGTCTCCAAAACCGGGGGTTGGGGGTTCGAGTCCCTCTTGGCCTGCCAGATGGGGCGCCTGCCGGCGCGGTCACGGTGACCGCGTTGGCCGGCGCGTTGTCGGCTGAGGCGTCCGCCCGAACCGGCGGCCCGCCACACCGGCGGAACGGCAGCCCGAAGATCCGAGCAATGTCCACGACGCCCGAAACCAACAAGGACGCGCCCGGCGCCTGGTGGAACCGCTCCCGCGAGTTCCTCGGCGAGGTGCGCAACGAGATGAAGCGCGTCACCTGGCCCTCGCGCGGCGAGGTCTACGCGACGACCGTGGTGGTCATCCTGACGTCGGTCTTCTTCGGCCTCTACCTGGCCTCGGTCGACTACCTGCTCAGCCACGTCGTCAACTGGGTGATCCGGACGCTGGGGGCGTAATGGGCGAGCCACTCCAGAAGCAGTGGTACATCGTGCACACCTACTCGGGCTTCGAGAAGAAGGTGTCCGAGTCGCTCGCGCAGCGTGTGCAGGCGTACGGGCTGCAGGACGAGATCGGCGAGATCCTCATCCCCACCGAGGACGTGGTGGAGAAGCGCGGCGGCCGCACCGTGGTGACGACCAAGCGGTTCTTCCCCGGCTACATCCTCGTCGAGATGGCGATGAGCGACAACGCCTGGCACGTCGTGAAGAACACGCCGAAGGTGACAGGGTTCGTGGGGGCGGGCAGCCGTCCGACGCCGCTCTCGCGCGAAGAGGTCGACCAGATCCTCCACCAGGTGACGACGGCGGCCGAGAAGCCCAAGCCGAAGTACACCTTCGAGAAGGGCGATCAGGTGCGGATCAACGACGGACCGTTCACGAGCTTCAACGGTGTCGTCGACGACGTCAACCAGGAGAAGAGCACCCTGAAGGTGATGGTGACGATCTTCGGCCGGGCCACGCCGGTCGAGCTCGACTTCCTCGCCGTGGAGAAGCTCTGAGGAAACCACGAGGGAGGCCGGGGCCCGGGCGGGCCGTGGCCGCAGACCTCGGCGAGGCAACTGATGGCTAAGAAGGTCCAGGCAGTCGTTAAGCTCCAGATCGCCGCGGGCAAGGCCACGCCGGCGCCGCCGGTGGGCACCGCGCTCGGCCCGCACGGCGTGAACATCATGGACTTCTGCAAGAACTTCAACGCGAAGACCGCGGCGCAGGACGGCCTGATCATCCCGGTGCTGGTCACCGTCTACGCCGACCGCTCCTACAGCTTCGTGTTGAAGACGCCGCCGGCGGCCGTGCTGCTCAAGCGCGCGGCCAACGTCGCGAAGGGGTCGGCCGAACCCAACAAGGCCAAGGTGGCCACGGTCACCGCCAGGCAGGTCGAGGAGATCGCCAGGCTGAAGATGCCCGACCTGAACTGCGGCGACCTGGCGGCGGCGATGAAGACCGTGGCCGGAACCGCGCGGTCGATGGGCATCGACGTCATCCAGTAGCTGCCGCGGGGGCGACCCCGGGCGGCGCGTTCCGCGTGCGCGGGCGGCCAGGGGCCGCCGGCGCCTCGTCTCGGGCGGTCCGGAGGTCGGGCCGTCCCGTTCCCGTCGTGGGAGGGTGCACGGGCACCCGCCAGACCACGGAGGTGTTGATGGCCACAGCCGGCAAGAAGTACAGGGCGGCCGCGGGCCAGGTGGAGGATCGCCTCTACACGTTCGATGAAGCGATCCCGCTGGTCCAGAAGGTCAAGTTCACGAAGTTCGACGAGACGGTCGAGGTGGCGCTGCGGCTCGGGGTAGACCCGAAGTACGCCGACCAGATGGTGCGTGGCACCGTGGTGCTGCCGCACGGTCTGGGCAGGTCGAAGACGGTGCTCGTCATCGCCGGCCCCGACAAGCAGAAGGAGGCGACCGAGGCCGGCGCCGACTTCACGGGGGGCGAGGAGGTCGTCGAGAAGATCCAGGGCGGCTGGATCGACTACGACGCCGTCGTCGCCACGCCCGACATGATGCGCGTGGTGGGCAAGCTGGGCAAGGTGCTCGGCCCGCGCGGCCTCATGCCCAACCCGAAGACGGGCACCGTCACCACCGACATCGCCAGGGCGGTGCGGGAGATCAAGGCCGGCAAGGTGGAGTTCCGCGTCGACAAGACCGGCATCGTCCACGCACCGATCGGCAAGGTGTCGTTCCCCGCGCAGAGCCTGCTCGCCAACGCGCACGCGCTGGTCGACAGTGTGTTCAAGGCGAAGCCGGCGGCGGCCAAGGGCCGGTATCTGAAGACGTGCACCGTGTCGTCGACGATGGGGCCGGGCATCCGCGTCGACGTGAACTCGGTGGAGGCGTCGATCAAGCAGTAGCGACGGGGAACGGAACACCATGGCAGTCACGCGATCAGACAAGGAAGCCGAGCTCCGGTTGCTGGAGCAGACCTTCGGCGGGGCCGACGTCGCGATTCTGATGGACTACCGCGGGCTGAAGGTGCCCGAGGTGACGGAGTTGCGGCGGCAGGTGCGCGGCGCGAAGGCCGAGTACAAGGTCGTCAAGAACACCCTGGCCCGCCGGGCGCTGAAGGGGACCGCCTTCGAGGCGCTCGACCGGTTCTTCGTGGGGACGACGGCCGTCGCCTTCACGAAGGACGATCCGGTGGGGCTGGCCAAGGTGCTCACCGCCTTCGCCAAGACGGCGCCGGCGCTGCAGTTCAAGGCGGCCGTCGTGCAGGGGCAGACGCTGGAAGGACCGGCGGTGGGCGAGCTGGCCACCATGCCGGGCAAGCCGGAACTCTACGCCCGGCTGCTCTTCCTGCTGCAGGCGCCGATGGTCAGCCTGGTGCGGGTGCTCAACGCCGTGCCGCGCGACCTGATGAGCGTGCTGGTGCAGGCGGAGAAGAAGAAGGGCGAGTCGTAGACAGCGGCCGTTGGCCGATCTGGCGCGCGGGCACGGGGCCCGCGGGTCCAAACAACAGTGAGCCGCGCCGGGTGTCCTGCCGGCCGGAAGGCGCAGGCGGCGCGGGTGGGAGTCGAGGAGAGAGCAATGGCCGAAGTCACGCAGCAGCAGGTGGTCGACTACATCAAGGGCATCTCGGTGATGGAGCTCTCGCAGCTCGTCAAGACGCTGGAGCAGGAGCTCGGCGTGTCGGCGGCGGCGGCGATGCCGATGGCGATGCCGATGATGGCCGGCGGCGGGGCCGCCGCGGCCGCGCCCGTCGAGGAGAAGACCGAGTTCGACGTGGTGCTGACCGAGATCGGCGCCAACAAGATCAACGTGATCAAGGTGGTGCGCGAGGTGACGAGCCTCGGGCTGAAGGAAGCCAAGGACCTGGTCGAGAGCGCGCCCAAGCCGGTGAAGGAAGGCGTGCCGAAGGACGAGGCCGAGGCGGTCCGCAAGAAGTTCGAGGACGTGGGCGCCAAGGTCGAGATCAAGTAGCGCCCCGGCGGTGGCTGGCGGCACGCGTGCGTCCGGAGGCGGCGGGCGCGCGCGGCCGCATCGGCGGTGGTCCGTCCCGCACCCTGTCGGGTCGCGGGGCGTCGTGTCAGCGGCCGTCGTGAGCATGCCCGGCGGGGCCCGGGCGCAAGGATCGTTCAAGCATGCAGAGCCTGGCCAAGAACGTCTACCGCGAGCGCGTCGACTTCTCGAAGATCAACACGGTCGTCCCGATTCCCAACCTGATCGAGATCCAGAAGCGTTCCTACGAGCGCTTCCTGCAGATGAACCGGCTGCCCGCCGAGCGCGAGGACATCGGCCTGCAGTCGGTCTTCAAGTCGGTCTTCCCGATCAGCGACTTCCGCGAGAACTCGTCGCTGGAGTTCATCGATTACTCGATCGGCAACTGGCAGTGCAAGTGCGGGCGCCTCGAGGGGCTGCAGCACCTGCGCACGCCGTGCACGGGCTGCGGGCACACGCTGGTGGCCGACCCGTACGCCGACCGCGAGATCCCGTGTCCGAAGTGCGGCAAGCCGAACGAGGCGCGGGGCGACGTCTGCAACATCTGCGGCCACACGGTCGACCTCAAGCTGAAGTACGACATGGAGGAGTGCCAGGAGCGGGGCATGACCTACGCGGTCCCGCTGAAGGTCACCATCCGCCTCGTCGTCTGGAACAAGGACCCGGAGACCGGCGTCAAGACCATCCGCGACATCAAGGAGCAGGAGGTCTACTACGGCGACATCCCGTTGATGACCGACAACGGCACGTTCATCATCAACGGCACCGAACGGGTCATCGTCAGCCAGCTGCACCGGTCGCCGGGCGCGTTCTTCCACTCCGAGGACAAGACGCTCTACATCGGCCAGCTGATCCCCTACCGCGGATCGTGGGTGGAGTTCGAGTACGACGCCAAGAACCTGCTCTACGTGCGGATCGACCGCAAGCGCAAGTTCCTGGCGACGGCGTTTCTGCGCGCGCTCGGCCTGCGCTCCACCGAGGAGATCCTGCGCCAGTTCTACACGATCGATCGGGTGCGGCTCGGCGCCGAGGGCCACGCCTGGGAAGTGCGCGACAGCCTGGTCGGACTGCGCGCGGCCAAGGACACGCCCGTGCCCGGCACCGAGCTCGTGGTGCACAAGGGCAAGAAGCTGAGCGCGAGCGCGGTGGCGGCGCTCACGCGCGCCGGCGTGAAGACGATCGAGGTCGAGGAGAACGAACTCGACGGCGCCTGTTTCGCCGCCGACGTCGTCGATCCGGTCACCGGCGAGGTGCTCGCGGGGCTCGAGGCCAACGAGCCGGTGGACGCGCGGAAGCTGTCGGAGGCGCTGCACGACCACAAGGTGACGCACGTCGACATCTTCTTCCCCGAGAAGGACGAGATCGGGCCGGTGCTGGCCCAGACGGTGCGGAAGGACACGGTCCGCAGCCACGAGGAGGCGCTGGTCGAGTTCTACCGGCGCCTGCGGCCGGGCGATCCGCCCACGCTCGAGAGCTCGCGGTCGCTGTTCGAGAACATGTTCTTCAACTCGCAGAAGTACGACTTCTCGCGGGTGGGCCGGCTGAAGCTGAACACGAAGCTGAAGCTGAACACGCCGCTCGACGAGAAGATCCTGCACCCGCAGGACTTCTACGAGGTGATCAAGTACCTGCTGAAGCTGAAGAAGAACCCGGCGAACGTCGACGACATCGATCACCTCGGCAACCGGCGCGTGCGCTCGGTGGGCGAGCTGCTCGAGAACCAGTTCCGCATCGGGCTGGTCCGGATGGAGCGCGCGATCAAGGAGAAGATGTCGGTCTACCAGGAAATGGCGACCGCCATGCCGCACGACCTGATCAACGCCAAGCCGGTGATGGCCGCGATCCGCGAGTTCTTCGGGTCGTCGCAGCTGTCGCAGTTCATGGATCAGACCAACCCGCTGTCGGAGATCACGCACAAGCGGCGGCTCTCGGCGCTCGGGCCCGGCGGGCTCTCGCGCGAGCGCGCCGGCTTCGAGGTGCGCGACGTGCACCCGACGCACTACGGGCGCATCTGTCCGATCGAGACGCCGGAGGGTCCCAACATCGGCCTGATCTCGTCGCTGTCGTGCTACGCGCGGATCAACGAGTTCGGCTTCATCGAGTCGCCCTACCGCAAGGTGGAGAACGGGCACGTGGTCGACTACGTGCAGATCACGAGCACGGGCGGCCACACGAAGTACAAGGTCGGCGACGTCGTGCGCGTTGACGAGGTGGCGTCGCTGGGCCAGCCGTCGGCGCGGGGCCGGAAGCCCCTCGAGTGGGAGCCCCACCCCTTCTACCTGTCGGCGTGGGAGGAGGACCAGTACATCATCGCGCAGGCCAACGCCGAGGTGGACGATCACGGGCGCTTCGTCTCCGAACGCGTGAGCGCGCGCCAGGCCGGCAACTTCATCCTCGCCCAGCGCGAGAGCGTGCAGTACATCGACGTGTCGCCGAAGCAGCTGGTGTCGGTGGCGGCCTCGCTGATCCCGTTCCTCGAGAACGACGACGCCAACCGCGCGCTGATGGGCAGCAACATGCAGCGGCAGGCGGTGCCGCTGCTGCGCGCGCGCGCGCCCTACGTCGGCACCGGGATGGAGTACATCACCGCGCACGACTCGGGCGCCGTGGTCGTGGCGCGGCGATCCGGCCTGGTCGACTACGTCGACTCGACCCGCATCGTGGTGCGCGTGGAGAGCGAGAGCGGCGACGCGCCCTCGGAGATGGGCGCCGACATCTACAAGCTGATCAAGTTCAAGCGGTCCAACCAGAACACCTGCATCAACCAGAAGCCGATCGTGAAGGTCGGCCAGCGGGTGGCCAAGGGCCAGGCACTGGCCGACGGGCCGTGCACCGAGCAGGGCGAGCTGGCGCTCGGGCGCAACGTGCTGGTCGCCTTCATGCCGTGGCGCGGCTACAACTTCGAGGACGCCATCCTGGTCTCCGAGAAGCTGGTGAAGGAGGACTACTACACCTCGATCCACATCGAGGAGTTCGAGATCGAGGCACGCGACACCAAGCTGGGCCCCGAGGAGATCACGCGCGACATCCCGAACGTGTCGGAGGGCTTCCTCCGCGACCTCGACGAGAGCGGCATCATCCGGATCGGCGCCTACGTGAAGCCGGGTGACATCCTCGTGGGCAAGGTCACGCCCAAGGGCGAGACGCAGCTCACGCCCGAGGAGAAACTGCTGCGCGCGATCTTCGGCGAGAAGGCCGGCGACGTGCGCGACGCGTCGCTCACGTGCCCGCCCGGCATCGAGGGCATCATCGTCGGCGTGAAGATCTTCTCGCGCAAGGGCATCGAGAAGGACGAACGCGCCAAGGCGATCGAGGCCGAAGACCTCGAAATGATGGAGAAGAACCTCCAGGACGAGGTTCGCATCCTGCACGACGAGGTGAAGAAGAAGGTGGCGGCCCTGCTGCGCGGCCGGAAGCTGCGCGCCGACCTGTTCGACGAGGTGGGCCGCGAGCGGGTGCTGCGCAAGGCGGCGACGCTCGACGACGCGGCGATGGCCGGGGTGCCCTATGCCGTGCTCGTGCGGGCGAAGGTCGAGGGCGAGGACGGCCGGATCGACGAGGACCTGCGCGACATCGAGGATCGCACCGAGCGCAACATCGAGGTGCTGCGCCAGCAGTTCGAGGAGAAGAAGGAGAAGATCCGCCGCGGCGACGAGCTGCCCCCCGGGGTGATCAAGCTCGTGAAGGTCTACGTCGCGATGAAGCGCAAGCTGTCGGTCGGCGACAAGATGGCCGGCCGCCACGGCAACAAGGGCGTCATCGCAAGGATCCTCCCCGAGGAGGACATGCCCTACCTGCCCGACGGCACGCCGGTGGAGGTCGTGCTCAACCCGCTCGGCGTCCCCTCGCGCATGAACGTCGGGCAGATCCTCGAGACGCACCTGGGCTGGGCGGCCGTCGGTCTCGGCAAGCGGATCGACGCGGCGCTGCGCCAGCAGCAGGCGGTGCACCGCCTGCGCGAGATCCTCTCGGGCGTCAACGGCGCGGTGGCCGGCGCGGCGCGTGGCGTGGCGCGCGTCAAGGCGATGTCCGACGAGGAGGTCGTCCGCGAGAGCCAGCGCCTGCGCGACGGCATCCACTTCGCCACGCCGGTGTTCGACGGCGCCATGCCGGAGCCGATCCGGGAACTGCTCGAGCTGGCGTCGCTGCCGGGCAGCGGCAAGACGCCGCTCAGCGACGGCATGACCGGCGAGACCTTCGAGCAGGACGTCGCCGTGGGCTTCATCTACATGCTGAAGCTCTCGCACCTGGTCGACGACAAGATTCACGCCCGATCGATCGGGCCGTACTCGCTGATCACGCAGCAGCCGCTGGGCGGCAAGGCCCAGTTCGGCGGCCAGCGTTTCGGCGAGATGGAGGTGTGGGCGCTCGAGGCCTACGGGGCGGCGCACATCCTCCAGGAGCTGCTCACGGCCAAGTCCGACGACGTGACGGGCCGCGCGAAGATCTACGAGTCGATCGTCAAGGGTGACGCCAGCTTCACGCCGGGCCTGCCCGAGTCCTTCAACGTGCTGATTCGGGAACTGCAGGCGCTGTGCCTGGACGTCGAGCTGCTGAAGACCAGACGATCGGCGCCGCTGGAGGAACCGGCGCCCGAACCGCCGGCGCCGGCGCCGGAGCCGGTGGCCGGGTAGCGCCAGCGCGGTCCGCGCCAGCGCGCGGCATCCAGGGCGGGGTAGTCGTCAGAAGAAAAGGATCCCATGCGACCGAGCTTCACCGAACGCAGCAACCAGCTCACGACGGACTTCGACGCGATCCGGATCAGCCTGGCTTCGCCGGACAAGATCCTCTCCTGGTCCCACGGCGAGGTGACCAAGCCCGAGACGATCAACTACCGCACCTTCAAGCCGGAACGTGACGGCCTGTTCTGCGCGAAGATCTTCGGGCCGGTCACCGACTGGGAGTGCCTCTGCGGCAAGTTCAAGCGCATGAAGCACCGCGGCGTGGTCTGCGACAAGTGCGGCGTCGAGGTCACCCAGGCGCGCGTGCGCCGCGAGCGCCTCGGGCACATCACGCTCGCCACGCCCGTCAGCCACGTCTGGTTCTTCAAGGGCCTGCCGAGCCGCATCGGCCACCTGCTCGACATCTCGCTGCGCGATCTCGAGCGGGTGCTCTACTTCGAGGCCTACGTCGTCATCGACAAGGGCGAGACCGACCTCGAGCGCGGGCGCCTGCTCACCGACCAGGAGTACCGCGACGCGCGCGAGAAGGGCGGCCACCGCTTCCGCGCGCAGATGGGCGCCGAAGCGATCAAGGAACTGCTCAAGGGCGTGGACGTCGAAGGCCAGGCCCGGCGCCAGCGCGACCTGATGATCACCGGGCTCGAGCTGACCAAGGAGTCGTTGCGCTACATGGCCATCCTCGCCGAGGACACCGAGCCCGACGAGGAGGAACTGGCCGAGGTCTACACGCGGGCCTTCCGGATGAGCGACGAGCACCGGGCCGTGCACGCCTGGCTGCGCAACACGTGCTACAAGTGGCAGGCGCGGCTGGCGCAGGCCCGGAAGACCAAGAGCGACGACGAGAAGGCGCTGCGCCTGGAGGCGGGCAAGGACCTCACCCGGACGCTCACCGAGGTGTGCCGCGAGGCGGGGCTCCCCACCAGCCACGTGGGCACGGTGGCCGATCTCGCCCTCGACGAGATCGACACGGAGCCGACCCAGCAGAAGCGGCAGAAGTACGCGAAGCGGCTGCGCGTGATCGACGCGTTCCGCAAGAGCAACAACCGGCCGGAGTGGATGATCCTCGACGTCATCCCGGTGATCCCGCCCGAGCTGCGCCCGCTGGTGCCGCTCGACGGCGGCCGCTTCGCCACCTCCGATCTCAACGACCTCTACCGGCGCGTCATCAACCGGAACAACCGGCTGAAGAAGCTCATGGAGCTGAAGGCGCCCGACGTCATCATCCGCAACGAGAAGCGGATGCTGCAGGAAGCGGTCGATGCGCTGTTCGACAACGGCCGGCGCGGCCGCGTGCTGCGCGGTGCCAACAACCGGCCGCTGAAGTCGCTCTCCGACACGCTCAAGGGCAAGCAGGGGCGCTTCCGCCAGAACCTGCTCGGCAAGCGCGTCGACTACTCCGGCCGCTCGGTGATCGTCGTCGGGCCCGAGCTGAAGCTGCACCAGTGCGGGCTGCCGAAGAAGATGGCGCTCGAGCTCTTCAAGCCCTTCATCTACAACAAGCTCGAGGAGCGCGGCCTGGTCGCGACGATCAAGCAGGCCAAGGAGATGGTGGAACTGCAGCGGCCCGAGGTGTGGGACATCCTCGACGAGTGCATCAAGGACCATCCGGTGCTGCTCAACCGCGCGCCGACGCTGCACCGGCTGGGCATCCAGGCGTTCGAGCCGGTGCTGGTCGAGGGCAAGGCGATCCGGATCCACCCGCTGGTCTGCACCGCGTTCAACGCCGACTTCGACGGCGACCAGATGGCGGTGCACATCCCGCTGTCGCCCGAGGCGCAGATCGAGGCCTCGGTGCTGATGCTCTCGAGCAACAACATCCTGTCGCCGGCCAACGGATCGCCGATCGCGATCCCCTCACAGGACATCGTGCTCGGCTGCTACTACCTCACCAAGCCCAAGCCGCAGGCGCGCGGCGAGGGCCGCGCCTTCGTCTCGGCCGACGACGTGCTGGTGGCGCTCGAGAACGGGGAACTGGAGACGCTCACGCCGATCCGGCTGCGGTACACCGGCGAACTGATCGACCTCACGACCGAGCGCGACGATCAGGACGTGCTGCACACGGCGCCGCAGCAGGTGCGCAACAAGCTGATCAACACGACGGTCGGCCGCGTGATCTTCAACTCGCAGCTGCCGGCGCGGATGCCGTTCGTCAACGGCCTGCTCAAGAAGAAGGGGCTGCAGCAGGTGGTGCAGTACTGCTACCTGAACTACGGCCTCGAGACGACGGTCGACATGCTCGATCAGCTCAAGACGCTGGGCTTCACCTACGCCACGCGCTCGGGCCTGTCGATCGGCATCGACGATCTCGTGATCCCGGCCGAGAAGCCCGAGCTGGTGGAGAAGGCGCGCGCCGAGGTCATCAAGGTCGAGCAGCAGTACCAGGAAGGCGCCATCACCAACGGCGAACGCTACAACAAGATCATCGCCGTCTGGTCGGAGGCCACCGAGAAGGTCGCCGACAAGATGTTCCAGGGCATGAAGGAGCGCGACTCGAGGGGCGAGTTCAACGCCGTGTACATCATGGCCGACTCCGGCGCCCGCGGCAGCAAGCAGCAGATCCGGCAGCTCGCAGGCATGCGCGGCCTGATGGCCAAGCCCGCCGGCGAGATCATCGAGACGCCCATCCACGCCAACTTCCGTGAGGGCCTCTCCGTGCTCGAGTACTTCATCTCGACCCACGGCGCCCGCAAGGGCCTGGCCGACACGGCGCTGAAGACGGCCGATTCGGGCTACCTCACGCGGCGGCTCGTCGACGTCGCGCAGGACGTGATCATCTCGGAACTCGACTGCGGGACGATGGAGGGCATCGAGGCCCAGGCCATCATCGGCGGCGGCGAGATCATCGAACCGCTGCGCGACCGCATCGTCGGCCGCGTCACCCTCGACGAAATCCACGACCCGTTCAGCGACGAGCTGATCATCGGCCGGAACGAGGAAATCGACGAGGAGAAGGCCTCCGACATCCAGGACGCGGGCATCGAGACCGTCCGCATCCGCTCGGTGCTCACCTGCGCGTCGCCGCGCGGCGTGTGCGCCAAGTGCTACGGCCGCGACCTGGCCACCGGCCGCATGGTGGAGCTGGGCCTCGCCGTGGGCGTCGTCGCAGCCCAGTCCATTGGCGAGCCCGGCACCCAGCTCACCATGCGGACGTTCCACATCGGCGGCACGGCACGCATCTCCGAGCAGAGCACCATCGAGGCGCGCCACGCCGGCACCGTGCGGTACGACAACCTGCAGGTCGTCGAGATCGCCGAGGCGCCAGGCCAGCCCGCCAGCCTGGTGGTGATGAACCGCACCGGATCGATCATCGTGCAGGACGCGCAGCGGCGCGACCGCGAGCGCTACGCGGTGATCTACGGCGCCCGGATCAAGTTCCGTGAGGGCGAGAAGGTCGAGCAGACCCAGGTGCTCGTCGAGTGGGATCCCTACACCTTCTCGATTCTCACCGAAGACCCCGGCTTCGCCAGGTTCAAGGACATCCAGGAAGGCGTCACCGTCCACGAGGAGGTGGACGAGGTCACCGGCCTCTCACGGCGGATCATCATGGATTCGCCCGACGAGAAGCGGCAGCCGCTCATCGAGGTGCGGGCCGCAGACGGCAAGGTGCTGCGCCGGTACCACATGCCGAACCACGCCCACCTGATGGTGGAAGACGGCGACACCGTCTTCGCCGGCCAGGTGCTCGCCAAGATCCCGCGCGAAACCACCAAGACCAAGGACATCACGGGCGGCCTGCCGCGCGTGGTGGAGTTGTTCGAGGCCCGGAAGCCCCGCGAGACCGAGGCCGTGATCAGCGCCATCGACGGCACCATCCGCATGGAAGGCATCGTCAAGGGCCAGCGCAAGCTGGTGATCAAGCCCGACGACCGCGGCGTGCGCGAGGAGCCGTACCTGATCCCGCGCGGCAGCCACCTCAACGTGCAGGACGGCGACCGCGTCCGCGCCGGCGACATGCTGGTCGACGGCGCGCGCAACCCGCACGACATCCTCGACGTGCAGGGCCCCAAGGAACTGCAGAAGTACCTGGTCAACGAGATCCAGGAGGTCTACCGGCTCCAGGGCGTCCACATCAACGACAAGCACATCGAGGTGATCGCCCGGCAGATGATGCGATGGGTCCGGATCGAGGAGGCCGGCGACACCGAGTTCCTCGTCGAGGATCAGGTGGATCGCTTCCGCTTCAACGACGAGAACCGCCGCGCCATCGAGGCCGGCGGACAGCCGGCACGCGCCAAGCCGCTGCTGCTCGGGATCACCAAGGCGTCGCTCTCCACCGACTCGTTCATCTCGGCGGCCTCCTTCCAGGAGACCACGCGCGTGCTCACCGAGGCGTCGATCTCCGGCAGGGTCGACACGCTGCGCGGCCTCAAGGAGAACGTCACGATGGGCCGCCTGATCCCGGCCGGCACCGGGTTCGAGTGGTACAAGAGCGTGCGGATTCCCGCCGACGAACCACCGGCCCCGCCCGTGCCCGCCGACGAGGATCTCGACCGCGAGCACGACTTCGACTACCTCGTCGAGGGTGAGGACGGCGTGCGCGAGGAGAGCTGGAAGGAGCCCGAGTAGCGGCGCTGCCGCACGGCCAGCCTGCCAGCGGAGCGGTCCACCTGCCGGTGGGCCGCTCCGCTGGCGTTTTGGGCCCCGTCACTCCTCGGGCGGGAGGAAGTCATCGTCCTGGCGCGGCTGCGGGCCGGGGACGATGCCGGCAATGTCGGGATCTTCGCCGCCAGGCACCCTCGGCGCCCGATCGCGCCGGGCTGCGGCTTCCTGGCGCTTCATCACCTTTTCCTTGCGGCGGGCCGCCCGTGCGCGCTCGCGCTGGCTCTTGAGCTGGGTTGGTCGTGTAGCCATCCTGTGTCCACTGGAAAGGGCCCGTGACGCGCGACGGCGCGCCACGCCTCCAGAGATCATGTCGCAAACCGGCCCCGGTTGCGACCCATGATTGCCGCCGGCCCCCGCCGGCGAGGCCCGACGCCCCCCGGCCACCCCAACATCCCGGTGATCCGACAGGACGAATCGGACATAATCCAGCTTGCGCCTCAAGGGCCGCCGCCGATGCCCGTGTCGGCATCGGCGACGGCCGTCCTCGGCGGGAGCGACCCGGATGCAGCGCACCAGGGTGGAGAGCTACGGCGTCACCGACAAGGGAACCGTCCGTCCGATCAACGAGGACCAGTTCGTCATCGAGGACGATCTGGGATTGCTGGTGGTCGCAGACGGGATGGGTGGACACCAGGCTGGCGAGGTGGCCTCGCAGACGGCCGTGGAGGTGATCGTCACCTTCGTGCGGCGGACGGCCGAGGATGGCGAGTGCACGTGGCCGTTCGGGATCGATCCCGCCATCTCCTTCGACGGCAACCGGCTGCGCACCGCCATCGCACTCGCCAACCGGCGCGTGTTCCGGCTGTCCGAGAGCCAGGACGGCTATACCGGCATGGGCACCACCGTGGCGGGCGCTCTGCTCGGCGAGCGGCGGGCCGTGATCGGACACGTGGGCGACAGCCGCGTCTACCTCTGGTCCGCCGGACGCCTCGTCCGGTTGACGAACGACGACACGTGGGCGGCGAGCCTGATCGCCAACCGCTCCGCCGATCCCGAGAGCATCAAGCACCACCCGATGCGCAACGTGCTGACCAACGTCGTCGGCGTGCGCGAGGACGTCGCGGTGCACCTCAGCGAGATCGACCTGCAGGAGGGTGACGCGCTGCTGCTCAGCTCCGATGGCGTGCACGGCGTGCTCGACGACGCGGACATCCTGCGGGTGCTGGGCGAGACACCGTTTGCAGAGGTTCCCGGGGCCCTGGTCAAGGCCGCGCTCGATGCCGGCTCGCGCGACAACGTCACCGCCGTCCTCGCGCGCTATCGGGGAGACCAGTGATGGCGCAGGAGGCCGGGCGACGAACCCCGGAGGCGCGCCTGCCGGCGACCATCGGTCGCTACAAGGTGGTGTCGCGCATCGGCAAGGGCGCGATGGGCGTGGTCTACCACGCGCACGACGAGTTGATGGACAGGGCGGTCGCCATCAAGGTGCTGACGGCCGACCTCGCCGGCGACCCGTCGATCCGCACGCGCTTCTTCCGCGAAGCCAAGGTCGCCGGGCAGATCGTCCATCCGAACGTCATCACGGTGTTCGACATGGGCGAGGAGAACGGTCGCCTCTACATTGTGATGGAACTGCTGCAGGGGCAGACCCTCGGCGAGTACCTGCGCGGGCACCCCGGGCTCGGGCTGGCCGAGAAGCTCGACATCATGACCCAGGTGTGCAGCGGGATGGTGGCGGCGCACGGCCGCGGCATCGTCCATCGCGACCTGAAGCCGAGCAATCTCTTCGTGCAGACCGACGGCGTGGTGAAACTGCTCGATTTCGGCGTGGCGCGGCTGGCCGACTCCAACGTGACGGCGGCCGGTCTCATCATCGGGACGCCCGACTACATGTCGCCCGAGCAGGCGCGCGGCGGCGAGATCGACCTGCGGGCCGACGTGTTCTCCGCCGGGTCGGTCTTCTACTTCCTGCTCACCGGCCGCCGGCCGTTCGCGGCCAGGGACCTGCCCACCCTGCTGCACAACGTGGAGTACGCCGATCCGCCGCCGATGGCCGAGGCCGATGCGCCCGCGACTGTCTCGGCCATCGTGATGAAGGCGCTGCAGAAGGACCCGGCGAGGCGCTACCAGAGCTTCAGCGATCTGCTGGCCGACGTGCTCCGGTTCCACAAGGCGTACGAGGCCGAGGGCCGCAAGTTGCTGCAGGCGACGCGCGCGGCATTTCGTGACGCCCGGCAGCAGGCGACGGCCGCGGCGGCGGCCGCGGCGGTGCTCGGCTACGAGAGCCGCGCCACGGCGGAGGTGTCCTCGCTGCTCGCGCAGCATCCGGCGCTCGACGAGGCCGAGGTGGCCAGTGACGCGGAGCGCGCGGCGCTGCTCCGGGACCTCCCGTCGTTGTCCGGGGAGGTCGTGCGGATTCGCGACCAGTGCACCGACGACGCCCGGCGCGCCGGCGATTGGCTCGCCCGGCACCGCGCGGCCGAGGGCGCGCTGGCGGCCGGCGATCTGGCCGGTGCGGAGCGCGAACTCGCGGCGGTCGTGCAGCAGCAGCCGGCGGCGGTGGCGTCCTCGGCCATGCTGGCGCGGGTGCGGGCGGCCATCCAGGACGCGCAGGAGCGCGCCCGCCGTGAGCGCGCCCTGATCGCCGCCGCGGAGACATCGCTCAAGGCGGGACACTGGTCCGAGGCCGGGCGGATGGCGGAAGAAGCGCTGGGTGTCGCACCTGGATCCGCGCGTGCCGGCCAGTTGCGGGAGCAGGCGTTGGACGGGCTGGCCAGGGAGCAGGAACGGACCAGGCGCCTGGCCGACGCGGAGGCACGCGTCGCGGAGGCCGGCCTGACGCTCGCCAGAGGCGATGCCCAGGGCGCGGCTCGACTGGCCCAGGAGGCCCTGGCGCTGGACGCGACGAACGAGACCGGCCGGGCGGTGCTCGCCCGCGCGCAGGCCGCCATCACGGAGGCCGCCGCACGCGAAGTGCGTCTCACCAAGGCTCGATCGCACGCTGTCAGGGCCCAGCAGTGGCTGGAGAAGGGCCGCCTGGCGAAAGCCATCGGCGAGGCCCAGCGCGCGCTGGCCCTCCAACCGGATGATGTGGTGTCGGCGGCCCTGATCGAAGAGGCCCGGCGCCGGCAGGCGGTCCCGGCGTCGGCTGCGACGCTCGGAGCAGGATCTTCCTGGGTCACGCCGCGCAACCTGGGGCTCGCTGCGGCGGCCGTCGTCCTGGCAGGTCTCGTGATCGTGGTCGGCGGCCGGTTGTTCGGCGGGCGGGACTCCGTACCCGGGGATGCTGGAACCGGAGCCCCGCCTCCGAGCGCGGCGGGGGCGCCACGTCCCGAGCCGGTGAGTCCGGATGCCGTCGCGCCGCCCTCGGGTCAACCACCCCCGCAATCGCCAGCCCAGACCGACTCGACGGTGCCGCCCGCGACGCCCGCGACGCCCGAGGCGATCCCTGCGGGGGAGCCCTCCGATCTGGCGTTGCCTGAGTTGCCGCGCGCGGCCGGCGAGGACGAGTCGCACCACACCACCCGCCGGGCGCAGGCGCTCGCGAGCTTCAACGAGGCACAGGATCTGCTCCGCCGCGGCCGCTTCCAGCAGGCGCTGGCGATCTTCGAGGGTCTGGGACGGACCGAACCGGCGTATCCGGGCATCGAGGAGCGGATCGCCGCCACGCGCCGGGAAGTGGAGGCGGGCGCGCGGCCGTCGGCCAGGCGCCTGCTGGAGGAAGGAGCCCGGCTCGAGGCAAGCGGGAACATGCTCGACGCCATGGCCCGCTACCGGGCGGCACGCGCGGCCGAACCGGACCTGCCGGGCCTGGGCGAACGCATCTCGTCGTTGTCGGCGCTCATGACCTCGCGGGCCGAGCGCCTCGTGTCGGAAGGCGACGCCGATCGCGGACGCGGCGACCCCGCGTCGGCCATCCGGAAGTACGAAGAAGCCCTGCGGTACTTCCCGCCGGATCATCCGGCGGTTCGCGGCGTCCGGCAGCAACTGGAGAAACTCCGCGCCGGGGTGCCGTAGCGCGGACTGGTACGAGCCGGCACCATCACGGCCGCAGATGCCGTCAGGGTGCCATTGAGGCGTGGGTGACGCGCAGGCGGGTGTCGCGGCGTGCAGCGGATTGGGCGATACGACATCATCGAGCAGGTGGGACGCGGCAGCATGGGCGTGGTCTACCGCGCCCAGGACACCGTGCTCGAGCGGGAGGTCGCCCTCAAGCTGCTCTGGGAGGACTTCTGCGAAGACGACAGCGCGCTGGCGCGCTTCCAGCGTGAGGCACGCGCCGTCGCCCGGCTGACCCACCGCAACATCGTCACGCTGTACGAACTGGCGCAGCAGGAGGATGGCCGACCCTACATCGCGATGGAGTTCCTGCGCGGGGCGCCGCTCGACAAACGCTTGCGAGCCGTTCCGCCGCTCACGCTCATCGAGAAGATCGACATCGTCGCGCAGTTGTGCGCGGGGCTGCACTTCGCGCACGAACAGGGTGTCGTGCACCGCGACGTGAAGCCCGCCAACATCTGGGTGCTGCCCGACGGCAATGTGAAGCTGCTCGACTTCGGCATCGCACGCCTCGCATCGTCGTCGATCACGCGCGACGGCAACCTCGTCGGGACGGCGGCCTACATGGCCCCGGAGCAGATCGAGGGCGCGGCCGTCGACGGGCGGACCGACATCTTCGCGGCCGGCGTGGTGCTCTACGAGCTGCTGGTCGGCCACAAGCCCTTCGAGGCCGATTCCCCGACCGGTGTCATCGCGAAGATCATCCGCGGCGATCGGGAACAGCTCGACCCCGGACGCGATCAGCTGCCTCCGGCCCTGGTCACGGCCGTCGATCGCGCGCTCGCCCGGGTGGCCGACGACCGGTTTCCGACCGCGGCGGAGTTCGGCGCCACGCTCTCGCAGATTCGGGCTGCTCTCGACCGTCAGGCCGCCGCGCCCTTCGACGTCACCATGATGGTGCCCGGCACGGCTGGCGACGCGCAGGCGGCGGCCGAGTTGAGGCTTGGCACGCGCCCCGGCAGCGTGCCCGGAGGAGACCTCGCCCTGCACGCCGCCCCGCTGCCGCCGGGCTCCGACGTGGACGCGCCCACGGTCCTCACCCCGGTGCCCGGGGTGGCCGCTCCCCTGCGCGGTCGCGACGTGGTGGCCGGATCTGGTCCCACCCATGTTCGCGCGAAGTGGCCCATGATCGTGGCAGGCGTGGCCGTGGTTCTCGCCGCCGCGACGGCTGGTACCATGTGGCTGCGCCGGGCGGCTGGCCCGGGCGCCGCGGCATCCTCGGCGGGAACCGCGCCATCGGCTGGTCCGACTGCTCCAGTTGCTCCAGCGGCTCCCGTCGTGCTACGACCGGCCCGGGAGCTGCGCATCGAGTCGGAGCCGTCGGGCGCGATCGTCACCGTCGGAGGGCACCGGCTCGATGACGCCACGCCGGCCACCCTGGTGATTCCCGCGGGCGCGGCGCCTCCGGCCGACGTGCTGATCACCAGACAAGGGTACGAGGACGTCAGGGTGGCCCTCTCGGAGTCGGTGATTGCCAGTGGCCGTCTGGTCGTGCCCCTCCAGCCGAGCGAGGCGCGAGTCAGGCTGAGCGTGTCCGCACCGTTCGAGTTCGAGATCCTCGACGGCTCGCGCGTCATCTCCGCGGCGGCCGCGCAGCACGCCGTGAGCGTGCCGGAGGGACGCCAGTTGCGATTGCGCGCCCCATCGGTGTTCCTCGACCAGCGTGTCCTGGTGCGGGGCGGCGCCGGCGCGGCCATGCGCGTCTCGGTGCCGGGCCTGGGCGGCATCAGCGTGCGTGCGGTGGTGGAGAACTGCGAGATGCGGATCGACGGGCTCCGGACCGATCCCCCGCCGGTGTTCGAGAGGCCGATCGCGGCCGGTGACCACACCGTGGAACTCGTCTGCGTCGACGGCGAAACCAGGCGCCAGCGAATCGGGGTTCGCGAAGGCGCCACGACCACGGTGTTGTTCCGCCAATGAACCTGCGCGCGGCTTCTCTCGCCACGGTCCGACGCTGGCCCCTCGTGCTGGCGGCCGCAGCGACGCTGATCCTGTCGTGGCCCGCGCCCTTCATGGCGCAACAGGCCGAATCGTCGGAGGAACTGGCGCGGCGCTGGTACGACAGCGGCCTGCGGTTCCTGCGTGACGGGCGGCCTGGCGAGGCCCTGAAGGATTTGCAACGCGTGGTCGACGTCTATCCCACCAGCAGCGTCGCCGACGATGCGCTGCTGCGGATCGCCGAGTACCAGCTCACTGGCAACGGGGACGCCCGCGCGGCGCGAACCGTCGTCGAGTCGCTGATCGCGAAGTATCCGTCGGCCGATGCCGCGCCCATGGCCTACGTGCTCGCCGGACGCATCGATCTGGCCGTGTCGGAGACGGCCGATGGGATCGAGCAGGCGCTCGCCAACTTCGAGCGCGTGCGGACGCTGTTTCCGAGGGCCATGGCCGTCGCGGCGTCGCTCACCTATGCGGGCGACGGGCACCGCATCGCCCGGCGTGCCCCGGAGGCTGCCCGGATGTACCGCCGGGCGGCCGCCGAATACCCGAGGGCCCCGTGGACGGCGCAGGCGCTGCGGGGGCTGGCGGCGGCAGAGGCAACCATGGGCGAGCCCACACAGGCCCTGGAGGCCCTGGCGCAACTGCAGCAGAGCTTCCCGGGCACGCGCGAGGCCGGCACGGCGCGCGATCTAGCCACCATCCTCTACCGCCTCCATCTGCGTGCCCCCACGGTGCCCGCCTTCGCGCCCACCCAGCGGACGATTGCCGGCGTGGGCGGGCGGCTGGCGACCGTGGACGCGCTGGCCGTTGAGCCCGACGGCGCGGTGGTCGTGCTGCAGCGGGACGGCCTCACGCGCTTCGACGCCGACGGCCGCGTGCGTGACAGCCTGCGTGCGGCCGACGCGCGGGCGTTGCTGCCGGGCGTGGATGGTCGGCTGCTGGTCGCCACGCGGTCGGGCCTGCAGCCGATGGGCGGGACGTTCCTGCCCCTGTCGATACCACGGCCCGACGGTGCGGCCAGGCCGCTTGACGATGTGCGCGCCGTGGCGCGATCGCGCATCGGGCAGCTGCTGGTCGCCGACGGCGGCACGAAGTCGATCGCGCGCTTCGAGGCTGACGGCCGCTATGTGGGCGTCTTCGCCTCGATCGATGCCCTTCGCGTCGCGGTCAACGACATCGGTCTCGTGGCCGCGCTCGACCGCTCCGGACGCAGCGTGGCAGTGCTGGATGCCGCGGGCAAGCCCATCGGCCGCGTCGGCGGCGGCGGGGGAGTCACGCTGCAGCAGGCGGTTGACATCGCCTGGGACGCGCTGGGGTACCTCTACGTCCTCGATCGGGAAGCCGGGGCGGTGGCCGTGTTCTCGCCGGAGCTTCAACCCGTGACCGTCTACGCCGTCGCCCAGCGGCTGCCGGAGTCGTTCCGCCGGGCCACCGCGTTTGCCGTCGACGGCGCCGGCCGGCTGTTCATCTACGACGACCGCGCGAAGTCGATCAGGGTGCACCAGTGACGAGACAATGGATGGCCGTTTCGCGCGAGGACCGCACACCGGCCGCCGGCCGGCGTCGCCGCCGGTGCTGGCCGTTCATCTGCTGGATCGTGCTGGCCGTCGTGTCACTGCCGGCGGCGGGGCAGGTGGGCCCGCTGCAGGACGCGCACGACCAGCTCGCCAGGGCCCGCGCGCTCTACGATGCACTCGAGTGGGAGAGCGCGCTGCCCGTGCTCGATGCGCTCGTGGCCTCGCTCTCGTCGAGACCCGCCACCGAGGATGGCCTGCGGCCCCTGCTGGCGGCGGCGTACGAACTGCGCGCCCGCAGCCGATTCGGTCTCGGCAACCGCGAGGGAGCGCGCCAGGACCTGGCGGCGCTCGTGGCCGTCGATCCGGGATACGTGCTGCCCGCCAACGTGGCGGCAGCCGTGCAGCAGATGCTCGACGAGGTGAAGCGATCGACCGTGGGGACGCTGCTGCTCACCGTGGAGCCCGACGATGCCAGCGTGACGATCGATGGCGCGCCCATCCTCCACGCCGGCGGGCCGCTGCCGCTGGCGGCCGGCCAGCACCTGCTCTCGGCCGCACGGGGAGGCTATCGCCCCGTCGAGCAGCCGGTGACGATCGTTGCTGGCGCCCAGGCGCCCGTGGCGCTGACGCTCGAGCGCATCGCCTCGCGTGTGGCGGTGCTCACCTCGCCACCCGATGTCGAGGTGTCGCTGGACGGCGTGGTGCGGGGGCGCACGCCCCCCGGGCCGGTCCCCGACGCGTACGCCGATGCGGCGATCCGGCTGGGCGTGCCCCGCGACCAGGTGTCGGCGCCGTTCTACGTGGACGACGTGGCCAGCGGCGTGCGGCTCTTCGAGTTCCGTCGCCCCTGTTACGTGCCGCTCGACTCCCGGCGGATGATCGAACGCCCGGCCGACCTCCTGCTCGAGGTGGCGCTCGAACACGCGGCGGCGACGGTGAAGGTCCAGAGCAACGTCGCGAACGCGGAGGTGTCGCTCAACGGCCAGCCCCAGGGACAGACCCCGCTGGTGCTCTCCGAGGTGTGCGAGGGCCCGCAGGTGCTCGAGGTCTCGTCGCCGATGGGACGGTTCATCCGCCGCTTCGAAGCCCATGCCGGCGAGACGCTGGACATCGCGGCCCACCTCGCTCCGGCGCTCGCCCTCGTGTCGGCCGGCGGCGAGGACATCCGGTTCCGCGGTGAGGATGTCCGGCTGGTCGTGGAGCGACTCCTCGAACCGGCGCGATCGATCACCGTCTTCGAGCCGCGGAGGGAAGACGTCGCCGATGCGCTGCGCGATCTGCGCCTGCCGCTGGACTGGCTCGCCGTGGATCGCAACGGCCGGCCGCTGGGCCAGGCCGCCGAGGTGTCGAACACGTTGCGACGGGAGGCGTCCATTCAACTCGCCAGGCGCTTTGGCGCCCAGGGCGTGGCTGGCGTCAGCATGCCCGGTGGCGGTGACAGCCCCGCGGTGATCTCGCTGCTCGTGGCCGGAGCCGCCGACCCGGATGTCTTCGAGGTGGCGCTCGGCGCACCGCTGCCGGCCGATGTGCTCCGTACGCTCGATGGCGCCATCGACGTCGAGCGATCCTCGTTCGACCTGACGGGGGTGGAGATCGCCGATGTGCCGGGCGTTGCCGTCGTCTCGGTGGTGCCCGGGGGTGGGGCAGCCCAGGCCGGCATCGGCCCCGGCGACATCATCGTCGGCGTACGGGACGCACCGGTGGCCTCGACGGCCGATCTCCAGCAGGCCATCGAGGCGATCACGCCAGGCCAGCAGGTGCCGGTTGCCGTCACCGACCGGACCGGCGCCACGCGGACCGTGATGGTGGCCGCGGCGCGGCGGCCGCTGCTGGTGTCGATCGACGATCGGATGACCCGGTTCAACAAGCTCGCACTCGATCTTCGCTTCCGGCTGGCCGGGGCCCCCGATGCGATCCAGGAAGGGCTGTTGCGGCTCAATCTCGCCGCGGCCCTGCTCAAGCTCGGCAACCCCGCGGAGGCCAGACGCGAGCTGCAGCGCGTGACGCTGCCCGACGGTCCCGGCATCTCGAACGGGACAGTCCAGTATCTGCTGGGGCTCTCCTACGAGGCGACCAGCCAGCCGGCGGACGCCGACCGGGCGTTCCGTGCGGCCGCGGCCGTCGAGGGTGCCCGCGTGTCCACGTTCGGACCGCTCGTGGCCGATCTCCTGAAGGCGCGTCTCCAGCGCTGAGGCCACCGGCCGCCGGCTGACGTCGCCGGCGTCCGGGCCCCGTCTCCCTCCCGGCGCGATCGCGGATTCTGGCACCGGCTCCTCGCCCGGCGGGTGAAGAACCGCGACGGCAGGCGTCGCCCCGGCGTCAGCCTCCCCGTGTGCCGCGACGATCGATGCCCGTTCTCCGGCGAGGGGCCTTGTCCCGGGCTTCGTCCGCATCTCACCGGATCCCCGTCCGATTGCCAGGATCGACGCTCTTCCCCTGGTCGGGGACCCGCTCGCACGCGGTCTGCGCTCGCGGCGTTCGCCGCGTGGCCTTCGTCAGGTCCCGTCGCCTGGCCCGCTGGTTGCTCCTGGGTCGATCGCGTGAGCCGGACGTCGGCTGCAGGGAGGGGCCGAATGACAACCAGAACCGGCAGGAATCGTCTCACACCAGTCGCGGCCGCGGCGATCGTCGCTGGCGCGCTGGTCGTGCCGCTTCGCTCGTCAGGACCACCCGCGCGGAAGGGGGGCGGCGACACGTTCGTGGATCCGATGGTCGCGTCGGTCGACCTCGATCGTGTCACGGCCGTCACCGCCGAGGTGTCGATCGTCCGGACGCGGACCGATGGCAGAGGGAACCGGAAGGGCGCGGCGCCTTCCTCCGTGTCCTACCGTCTCGAGCGGAGGCACACGGCTGGCGGCTGGCGTTCCACCTGGCGGCTGGTGCGCAGGAGCGCGCCGGTGATCCGTGGCGCGCAAGGCGATGTCGCGCTCGACGTCCCCCCTGCGATCGGGTGGGTGGAGGACGCCGGTGACGGCACGCCCGCGCGTGTGTTCAACGAACGTGGAGTCGAGGTGCGGCTGCCGTCGCACCGGCAGTTGCGCGCGCTGGCCGACGGTGTGCCGGGCGCGCTGAAGCGCCTGGGCCTGCCCGAGGCGCCAGGGCCCGATGCCGCCCGGGACGGGGCGCCGGCGCTTTCGGGCGCGCAGGGCCTTGCCGGGCTCGCGTATGCGGCTGGGGGCCGCGAGACGAGGCAGGCGGCCATCGCGCGCGCGCTGGGCCGCGTTGCCGAGCGCAGGGGCGGGCTCGACCGCTATGTCTCGCTGTCGGGTGGCGATCGCCGCGATACGGTGATCGACGCGGCGACGGCGTTGCCCGTCGAGGTGACGCTGTCGCGCGACGGCGTGCCCATCGAGCGGGTGCGGCATGCCTGGAGCCGCGCAGCCGGCGGCACGACCGTGCGGCGGGGAGTCCGCAGCGAGCACCGGCTGCCCGGGACCGACGGCGAGTGGATGCACGTGGATGTGGAGTTCGGCGGCCTGCGCATGGCGGTCGGGGGTGTGCGATGAGGCGCGGGTGGCGTCTGGCCATGGCCATCGGACTGGCGGCCCTGCCCGTCCTCGCCCACGCGCAGGATCGGCCCGCGGTGTTCGTGCACGGGCTCGCGTCCGGACCTGACACCTGGGCGGGAGCGGCGGGCCGGCTCTCGGGCTCGCTCGCGATCGAGCCGCACCTGCCGGCGATCAACTGGCTGGATACCTACGGGGGCCAGGCCAACGAACTCCAGCGCCAGTTGTGGTGGCTGCCGGCCTCCACGGTGGCCCTCGGTCACAGCAACGGCGGGGTCGTCGCGCGTGAGTGGAGCCGCCAGCGCCCGATCGGCGGGTTGATCACGCTGGGTTCGCCCAACCTGGGTGCGCCGCTGGTGAGCAACCTGGGGCTGGTCGCCTCCTACCAGGCAACGCTCGGGTGGTTGATCTCGGATGTGCACGTGGCCTTCGGGGCGTGCTGCGACTGGGAAGGCATGTGGCCGGCACTCGAGTGGTGGATGGCCGTCACCTACTGGCTGGGCGATGCAAGCTTCAAGCACGTGCTGGCGACCATGGGGGTCGCGGCGGCCGCGCCCGTCGTTCCGGAGATGGCGCCGGGCTCCGCGTACATGCGCGACCTCAACGGCGGCAACGCCAACCGCGAGGCGGCGCAGATCCCGGCGCGCGTGTCCGTGGTGTCGACGGCCGCGAACTTCTACGACCTGGGCCTGTTTGGCGCCATCGGCGGGGCCAATGCCGAGTACTTCAACTCGCTGGTCGACGGCGCGGCGTGGACACTCGACTTCTACGCGACGCTCATCCTCGCCAACGCAGGACCCTTCGACAGCCAGGCCCATCGCAAGGCGACGCGCATGTGGAACCTCGCCGCCTGGATCTACTCGTGGGACGACCTGTGGTGCCGGGCCGTCTCGGCCCCGGGCGGCGCGTTCTGCGCCCCCAACGACACGGTCGTGCCCGCCTGGAGCCAGGTGATGCCGGGCCCAGGCGTTCACGTGCTCGACTGGGGATGGTGGGGACCCCGGCACACGCAACAGACCTCGTCGAGCGACGACAAGCTGTACCAGGCGCTCGCGAGCATCGTGCACGTGCCACCGCGAGGCGCGAGCGGCGGCGGCAGCGGCGGCGGCAGCGGCGGCGGCAGTGGCGGCAGTGGCAGCGGCGGTGGTGGTGGCGGCGGTAGTGGTGGTGGTGGCGGCGGCGCTCCTGCGGCCGGCCGCGGCCTCGCTCCGGGCGAGGCGCTCTATCCCGGACAGGCCATCCAGTCGGCGGGCGGCGCGGCGAGTCTCGTCTACCAGGACGACGGCAACCTCGTCGTGTATCGAGCCGACGGCACGCCGGTATGGGCGAGCCATACGGCCGGGACCGCCCCCGGAGATCTCGTCATGCAATGGGACGGCAATCTCGTGCTCTACGATGCCGGCGGACGCGCGCTCTGGGCATCGCAAACCCACGGTCACGATCGCGCGAGGCTCGTACTGCAGGACGACGGGGTGCTCGTGGTGTACGCGGAAGATGGCGCCCCGCTGTGGAGCACGGCGTGGTGAGCCGCCTGGCCGGCGTGCTCTGCCTCGCCGGCACGACGGGGGCCTGGGCGATGCTCGCGCCGCAGGCCCCTCGTCGCCACGAGTTCGTTGGCGCGCCACCCGAGGTGCGGGCCGGGGTCGTGGAGGCCTGGCGGGTGGCTGGTGCCGGGCGCGGCACGCCTGCCGTGGACGATGGGACGGTCTATGCCCTGTCGCGCTGGGGAGAACTGCTGGCCCTCGAGCGGGGAAGCGGACGTCTCAGATGGCGGCAGCCGACCTCGCCGCCCGGCACGGAGACGGCGGGATCGGCCGTCCGGTTGTGGCGCGGCCTCGCGATCGCGGGTGACGACACGATCCTCGCCTTCGACGCGACGACCGGCGCGCCGGTGTGGTCGGTGTCGCCGGAGGAGGCCGGCGGCGCGGGTCATTACCTTGGCGCGGTCGTCGATGGGCTGGTGGTGGCGGGATCCTCCGCCGGATACGTGCTCGGAATCGACGCGGCGACGGGGCGGCGCCGGTGGCGGGCCGGACCCGGCGACCAGGAGCCCACCACGGTGTACGAACCGGCAGCGGCGGCAGGCCTGGTCGTCGCCGCCTTCAACGTCTTCACGGCGCCAGTGAGCGGCGGCGTGCTGGCGGTCGACGCGATCGACGGCCGCGAGCGCTGGCGGCAGCCGCTGGTGTCGGCCGACGGGTCGCCGTTCACGAACGGATGGGGGGGCGGACTGCTCGTCGACGGCGACCTCGTCGTTGTCTCGGGTCGCGACGGCCGCATGTGGGGCCTGAGCCTGCTCGATGGGCGGCCTCGATGGCGGATCGACCCGGAACGCGATGCCGGTGGGGTGCCGGCCGGCCGGCCCGACGTGCGTCCGCTCACTCGCAGCGGACGGTTGGTGATAGCCGGATCCACCACGGGCCGCGTCACGGCGTTCGACCTCGATTCGAGGGCCGTGAAGTGGCGATACACTGATGAGCGTCTCGGATCGACCGCCTTCCGGTTGGCGAGCGACGAACGGCTGGCCTACGTGCCGTTCTTTTCCGGGCGGTTGGTGGCGCTCGATGTGCGGACCGGCGTCGAGCACTGGCGGCTGGGCGGAGCGGAGCGCGAACTGGTGTGGGCCCCGGCCCTCGATCGACGCTGGCTCTTTCTCACATCGTCATCGGGTTACCTCGCGTACTCACGCTGAGATGGGGGGCACATGGCTGGCTTCCATTGGTGGGATCGCTTGGCGGGCGCGGCCTGGCGACCGGCCCATGACGCAACTGCGCGCGCCGCTCGCGCGCGCAGGCTGGTGGCGTGGAGCGTGCTCCCGCTGGTGGCGGCCTGCGGCGGATCGCCGACCCGCCCGGGCACGGTGGCATCCTCGCCAGCCGCGCTGCAGCTTTCGGCCGGGCCTTACGTTCTGATCGTGACCGGCAACGGCCTGACTGGCGGCTGCAGCGCTCTTTCAACGGGCGCGATCGGCCTGACGGCGCCTGTGCAGGTGGAGTCGGCCGGCGGAGTCTGGACGGTCAGGCCGTCGGCGGCCACGACCGGCGATGCCGTGATCGCATTCGGGCCATCGGGTAGCGCCACGCCGATTGCCGTTGGGGTCGCGGGAACGGCGCGCGGCACGCTGTCGGACGCCGGCGGGTTCTTCGCGGCGTCTTCAGGCGTGCTGATGACGATCGACGGCGAGGCGGCGGTGACGGGCGAACAGCAGAAGGGCTCGCGGCTCGTCGTGGGGGAGATGCGCGGCAGCATCCGGTTCAGCGAGGGGGCGGCGCCGGCGGTGGGATGCTCGCGCGTGTCGTGGTCGCTCGGTCCCGCGTCGTGATGTCGAGCGCTCGCGGACGCGGCGCGCGCATCGCGTCCGCCTGAGTGGAGCCGCCGCGGCCGGTGTCCGCGCCGCGGGCGGCCCGTCACGTCATGGTGATTCGGAGGATCGGGTGGGTGCCGGCCGGGCGAGTCGGTTTTCGCGCGGCGTGGCGGTTGGCCGGCGGTGTCTCCGGGGCCCCGGGGTTGGGGTTCTGGCCCCCCCCTGTCGCGCCAAAAGTAACTGTTACCCAAGCCCTCTCCGTCGCGCCATAAATCGGGTTACCGAGGTCAGGCGGCCTCGTCGTCGGTAAGTGAGCGTTTCTGGCCGGGGCGGGCGCGCGGTCCAG